>Ga0210403_10000663_pt1 | contig 34977 bp, 30 predicted proteins | sample IncBWC19MmetaG_FD_150863 | JGI IMG/M metagenome (GOLD analysis project Ga0210403, IMG submission 150863) | Forest soil microbial communities from Barre Woods Harvard Forest LTER site, Petersham, Massachusetts, United States - Inc-BW-C-19-M | ecosystem: Environmental > Terrestrial > Soil >...
TAACCGACAATACATTGCGAGACCGCGATTACCAGGCGGTTGTTTTGTTCGATCATGGACGGATAGCGAAAATATCGGAACGGGTACCGGAGTGGGTTTCTAAGGTATTCGGCAAAGAACTCCTGAAAGAGCCCGCCAAACAAAAAGAGCATCACGCACGCGGACGCTAGTCGTCAGTTGTCAAAGTTAATCTTTGCCGCTAATTATCTCCGTTTCTTGCACTCGCCGGCACAGGCTGCTGCTGTGGGGGCTTTTCTATCAAATGCTCAGACAGAGAAGTTATAATATGAAGCGCAGCCTTGGTCGCGCGCTTAGTGCGCACCCCAACCACCACATTTTGGGCTGAGGGTGACCCATCTATGAATGTAGGTGCTCGCCCGCCTAACTGCAGTCTCCGCTTCAGCCCCGTGGAACTCCCTCGGGCCAAGCATATCTCCTTGAAATTGTACCCCCCTTTCTGCCTCTAAATGTTTTTCATCTATGTGAGAGGAGTTCTCGCCGAAGTTTCCACACGCGCTTGGCGGATCCGACCGAGTGTTGGATGTGAGCAGTTATGAGATAAGTTGGCGCAAGCTGAGACGCAGCATGAAGTCTCGCATTTTCTAATTTACCTTTTCCTTTCTGGAGGCCTCTTAGTCTATAGAGGGGAAGTTCTCTCCGAGTTTTCCCCGAGTAGCTTGCATCGTCGAAGGGTGCGAGTGCATCAGGCGGTGTCGGCATAGTACATTTGCCCATTGCAACGCTCCTTGAGTTGTTTTCCGTACTGTTGCAGCCACGCCCTGAAACTGGCATCCTTACGACTGCGCAACCGCAGCGACGACGGAAGGGACGCAAGTCTATGCTTCGTCGCAGCGGTCAAAACGGAACCATCGTCGTCCAGTCCGGCTTCTATAGGGTCAGATGGCGGACTGATGTCGAGGGTCAAGAAGAACGAGTCAACATGACGGCAAAAGTTGCTCCGGTCGTGCTCGATAAGGAAGGCAATCCCAAACCACCGTCGCCTGAAGTTCGGCGCAAGGCAAGGGAAATTGTCGAGCAATCTGGGGCAAACTCGAAACAGCAGTTCAACCGCGTCGTCCTCGGTGGAGTGACGGTTCGAGAGCAAGCAAATGCATACTTGCATAGGGCTGTTACACGTGACCGGGAACCCATAAAAGATGCGAGCAGTGTCGAAGCTGCCCTCAACAAATGGATTCTCCCGGCCATTGGTGACATGCCCCTCGGGGATGTCAACAACATCACCGTCAAGCCTCTGGTGGACAAGATGAAGAAATCACTGTCGGCGCGAACGGTGAACACGTATGTTGAATACATACAGCAGGTCGTCGCTTCTTTGAAGGATGGCGAGACTGGCGAACCTATTCATCGCCGGAAGTGGGACAGCGCGGTGATGGATTTGCCGCTCGTCAACTCTAAACAGCAACGCCGTCCGTCACTCAAAGCAGGGGCCGTGAACCAACTTGTTCGGGAAAGCGACGGAGAGGAGCAGGCGTTGTATGTTCTGCTCGGTGCTACCGGGATGCGAATTTCGGAAGCGCTCGCTCTCGAATCAAAGCATTTCCTGAATGAGGGACGGACAATCCAAGTGCAGCAGCAAGTTGACCGGGATACGCCTCGCATCGTTAACTACGTCAAAACGGATGCGGGATTCCGTGAAGTTGACTTGAGCCAGAACATCACAGAGTACCTGCGATTTTTCATTGACGGCAAGGACGGCCTGCTGTTCAAGACCCGGAACGGCACTCCGTACCTGCACAACAGTCTTGAACAACGTTGGCTAACGCCCCGCCTTGAAGCGATGGGAATTGACGAAAAGGGAATGGGTTTCCATGCGTTTCGTCGCTTCCGAAAGACGTGGCTGCGAGGGAAGCGTTGCCAAGAGGATATCAATAACTTTTGGATGGGGCATAAGCCGCAGACGATGTCGGAATTGTATTCCCGCATGGACGAAGAACTCGAACAGAGGCTCCAAGAAGCAGAAATAGTGGGCGTCGGATTCGATGTTCCTGCTTATGCTGCTCCAAATGCTCCAAAAGTTTCAGCGGAGCCACAGGTTGCAATAGGAGCGTAAGTGTAGTGAAATATTGGAGTTGTTCAAGGACGCGCCCGTAGCTCAGTTGGATAGAGCGTCTGGCTACGAACCAGAAGGTCGGGAGTTCGAGTCCCCCCGGGCGCGCCATCTATTCCTTCTTTTTCTTTCACTTACGGACCACCGCTTCCTCCGAAATCTCGGCAGTGGGAGGAACGTCATGAAAACACTTTTCCCCTGCCGTAGACTCTCTGGTTGGTTTTTTCCAGATTCTGCCGCACCTGCTCCACCATCCCCCGTTGGTAGTGGCGCTTGGTTTCCGGGCTCGCATGACGCATCGCTCGCTGCACCACTGTATCCGGAGCGACCCAACTCAGCCGCGTACAAAATACGTGCCGCAGGCGCAACGACCAGGACGAATTTTTTGACTATAAGGGAGTAACGATGGGTTCCGGCGGCGTACCACGGTTAGTAACCCTTCCCCTTCAGACGATACTTGGGCCGTGCCCTTGGAATCTAAGCAGGTCCCGCACGCCGAATATAATAGCAACGGACCTGGGCGGGCACACAATAACCTGGCTTCAGGGGCCGGCTATGGAACCGCTGCTTCCAGAATCGTGCCCTTTTTGCCGACGGCCCACAGCCGCTTGCCGTCGCTGGTCCCGAAGATCGAATAAAGCGTGTTCTGAATGCCGCTATCGCGCCGATTCCAGTGTTCACCACCGTCGTCCGACTCCCAAGTCGTGCCATCCCTCCCAACGGTCCACAGCCGCTTGCCGTCACTGGTCCCGAAGATCGAATTACCATCGCCAGCGGCCCGCGAATTCCAGTGTTCGCCCCCGTCGTCCGACTCCAGAATCTTGGTGCCGACGGCCCAAAGCTGCTTGCCGTCGCTGGTCCCGAAGCTCGAAGAAAGCGAGCATTGGGTACCGCTATCGCGCGCACTCCAGTGTTCGCCTCCGTCGTCCGACTCCAGAATCGTGCCGTCGTCACCGACGGCCCACAGCCGCTTGCCGTCGCTGGTCCCGAAGATTGAGAAAAGCCAGTTGTGAGTGCCACTGTTGCGCGCATTCCAGTCGGAACGATGAAAAACGAGCCACGCGACTGCGACAATCAAGATGATCACCCCTGTACCGATGGTGCTCCGGATTGTTGGAGAAGCATTTCGTAGAGTATTGAATTTAGAAGCAGAGAACGGACCGACCGGGGCCGCACTGGGTACCTTCTTCTGGGCTGCGTGCTCGGCTTGTTCGCGTTCCCGCTTGGTGCGTTCAGCCTGTTCCGCGGACTCGCGACGCTCATCTTTAAGCCGCGCCTCCTCTGCTGCGCGTCTGCGCTCTTGCTCCACTCGTGCCTGTTTAGCAGCATGCTTGCGCTCCTCCTCTAACCGTGTCTGCTCTGCTGCCTTGCGATGCTCCTCCTCAAGCCGCGCCTCCTCTGCTGCGCGCCTTTGTTCTTGCTCCATCCGTGCCTGCTCACTAGCATGCTTGCGCTCCTCCTCTAACCGTGTCTGCTCTGCCGCCTTGCGATGCTCCTCCTCAAGCCGCGCCTCCTCTGCTGCGCGCCTTTGTTCTTGCTCCATCCGTGCCTGCTCAGTAGCATGCTTGCGCTCCTCCTCCAGCCGCGTTTGTTCTGCGGCCTTTCGACGCTCATGTTCGAGCCGCGCCTCCTCTATTGCACGTTTGCCCTCCTGCTCTACTCGCGCCTGCTCAGCAGCTTGCTCGCGTTCCTCTTCCAGCCGGGTCCGTTCTGCGGCCTTTCGACGCTCCTCCTCAAGCTGCGCTTGCTCTGCTGCACCTTGGCGCTCTTGCTCCACTCGTGTCTGCTCAGTAGCTCGCTTGCGCTCCTCCTCCAGCCGTGTCTGTTGTGCCGCCTTTCGACGCTCTTCCGCGTGGGGGACACTAGGTTGGCCCTGGCTTCGATCGTCCGGAATCGCTGGCGTGCTTGCTCCTGCGCTTTTCCCAGGAGCCAATATCTTGAGCATCGCCTGAAGACCGCGCGGATAGTCCTGTCTGAAATCCACATGCTGCACGCGGCGCGGGCGAAAGGGAATCGTGCAATCTCGGTAGACGACTGGGATAACTGTCTTCTGCTCCTCCAGCGCGAAGGAAACCTCGTCCATGACATTCGTAGAACTGACAGAGGCGGGAGAGAGAATCACCACCATGCGCGGGCAATTCGTCAAAGCATCTTCGACCGAGCGGTCCCATCGTTGGCCGGGAAGGATGTCCAGTTGATCCAGCCACACGCTCGCCCCGGCCGCCTTCAAGTCTCCGGCTAGCTTAAGGGCGAAGTCGGAATCCTCACGGCTATAGCTGAAAAACGCTGCTGGCGCGGCTTGTGCCACAACTCCTCTCTTGTGTCGGAGATCCTTGAACCAAGGAGACGAATCCCTATAGTGCCCGACATTCTAAGCTAAACGCCTCGAAAAGGGCTTGTAGATAGTGAAAGACGACGTCCTGGACGTATAGATTACGACAGTGAGGTTGCCATCGAAACGAGCGGAGATTGGCTGCTGGCCGTGACGCGAGTGCATGCGGCGTTCGCCCTTCCCGTGAGGTATGCGTGCGATGGTTGTTGAAGTAGGTCCTGAAAGCAGCTTGTTTTCGAGATCTGCCGTCGTCCAGAACAAGATGTGATCCAAGTACTCGCGTCGAATGGTGCCGATTAGCCTTTCGACAAACGGATGGGACAGAAGCCGTCGCGGTCCCAATGCAGAATCTTCATCCGCTCACCACGCCGCGAATGGAACACGAACCAATGCCCACTCAGCGGGTCCTCACCAATCACCGCTCGCACCCGCTCCGCCAGCCGGTCGAACCCGCAGCGCATGTCCATGGCCTCACTCGCCAGCCAGATGCGCGTTTCCTGCGCGCGGTCCATGGCCTGCAAACTCGGCAGCCCGATCACGACGCCGTCTCCACCACCGCCAGTAACGCGCGCTCATGCTCGGCATCGAACCCGCGCCCCACCACCAGGCTCCGGCCATTCTGCAAACGGATTTCAACGCGCGAGTCCCTCGCCGCGTCCGGCGCAGCCTCCGTCAGTTGCACTTCTAGGAATTTCACAGCGGGGTCTTCGTGCAGCCGTTTCTTCCACGCGAAGAAATATGGTCTGCATAGGCCACGTTCACGGCAGAACGTAGTAACCGTCTGCCCGCTACGCGCCTGTTCGGAAATCAGCCTTCGCCACTTCGTCCACGCTTTTTTTCTGCGTTTGGTCATGTCGCAACATTGCAGTGCGATATGATCTCTCGCAAGATGGGGTTCGCTTAACGCTCACGATCCTCTTACCCGAGTCACGAACAAGCACCTGCTTCCGGTGTTTGACAAGCCGATGCCGTACTACCCGATTCAGACACTTGTGAACGATGGGATTCAGGAGATTTTGCTCGCATCGAACCTTGACGCGCGGAAGCTGGCCGAGTTGTTGCGCAACAACCTCTTGTCGCCTGCCTATCGGGCGGTCTCGGATTTGTGCGCCACCACTACCGCGCTAGCGGTTTAGTCCTCTGTTCTCTAGGCTAGGCTAGGCCGACCTCGGCATAACGCGGTAATTGTTCGAAAAGTCAGTATTTTATCGAAGACAAAAGAACAAACCAACCCGGATTAAAGTGCTTACCCGAACGGGCCATCGGGCATTCCTGCGGCGCAAATCCGGGAAAAACCCGATTGCTCGCAACCGCGTCCCCAGACTAACGTCTCAGCGTCTAACAGACAATCTGTTTGACATCCGACCCGCTCATGGATTTCCAAGACCACGGGAAACCGCACCCGAATCGCCTGAAGGAGACCAGCAAGCTTCAGGTGCTGACGGTCCACGGCCCGACCGATTGCCGCTTCCTACGGCGGCGCGCGAGTCGGCCGCTTGAAACTCAAATTGGAGGAGAGGAGAAGTACAAATGAACACGAAGAAAAATTCGACGATGGCCATCTGTCTGACAGCGATTTTGGTTCTCAGCCCTATTGCAAGCTTTGCGCAGGCTACCACCACCTTCAGCGGTGAAGCCGTGGCTCTGCGGGCAAGCGTAGTGGGGATCTCGCTCTCGCTGGCCGATACTGGAGCCCTTCCGTCCAGCGGCGGGAATCTGAGCACGTCTCTGGCAAGCCTCAATGTCCTGGGCCTGGCCTCGGCTGACGCCCTGAAGAGTACCTCGTCTGGCAGCGGGACCAGCAGCCAGTCGCAATCGTCGGTCGCAAACCTGAGCCTGATGGGTGGCCTGGTTGCTGCCGATGTCGTAAAGTCGAACTCGAGCGCCACCTGCAGCGGTAGTCAGGCCTCCGTCAGCGGGAACGCCGAGCTCGTGGGCTTGGTCGCCGCGGGCCAATCCGTCGTCGTTTCCAACCCAAACCTCGCCATCTCGTTGCCAGGCGGCATTAGCCTCATCGTCAACGAGCAGACGAGCTCGTCGGGTGGAAACACAGGATCGATGACCGTCAATGCACTGCACGTCAAGGGACCAAGCATCGACATCGTCGTGGCTTCCGCCCAGTCCGGTATCACTTGCTCGTGACAATTCCAGGTGCGGGGCACGGTCTCATCGCTGTGCCCCACGCCTGCCAGCTCCACTTTTTCCGCCTTAATTAAGGAGTGACATCATGAAGGCAAATCGTCGCGAGTTGTTGAAAAACGCCGCATTCGTTTCGGGAGCTGCGTTGGTTGGCGCATCGTGGCCCTCGAGCAAGAAATTGTTTGCGCAAGATGTTCTTCTGGATTTACCCAAGCTACCCATCCCCGCGAATTCTGGTATCGAACACATCGTCGTGGTGACGATGGAAAATCGGAGTTTCGATCATTTTCTCGGATGGCTGCCCAATGCGGATGGCAAGCAAGCCGGCCTGACGTATACGGACAGCGCCGGCGTGAGCCACCCGACTCATTCGCTCTCCGGCGACTACACGGGCTGTCCCCATCCGGATCCAGACCATTCCTATGGCGGCGCTCGCGTCGAGTATGACAATGGATTGATGGACGGCTTTCTCCGGGCTGGTAGCAACGACGTCTTTTCCATCGGTTACTACGTTGAACGCGATATTCCGTTCCACGCAGCATTGGCCCGCAACTACACCGCTTGCGACCGTTACTTCGCCGCGATCCTTGGGCCAACATTTCCCAACCGGCTGTTTCTCCATGCCGCCCAAACGGACCGCCTCGACGATAGCACCAGCTTCACTTCGCTCCCGACGATTTGGGACCGCCTCGCGACCGCTAGCGTGAGTGCTCGCTATTACTTCTCGAACGTTCCGTTCCTCGCGCTATGGGGCGTGAAATATCTCGGCATCTCGCGTCTCTACGAAGAGTTTCTCCTCGCCGCCAGCACTGGAACATTGCCAGCGGTCTCTTTCATTGACCCGAGATACACCATCCTGGATGACGGTACGGGCAACGACGATCATCCTCACGCCGATATCCGCGAAGGAGATCTCTTCCTTTACAAAACTTTCCAGGCTGTGGCCACAGGACCGAAATGGGCCAACACCGTCTTCATCGTAAATTTTGATGAATGGGGCGGCTTTTTTGATCATATAGCCCCGCCGCGCGCCACGGCCGCTAACAATGTCGATACCGACCTTATGGACGGCAAAACGCTGCTTGGACTGCGCGTGCCTACGGTCGTTGCATCCCCGTTCAGCCGGGGGAATCCGGCGGATTCAAGAGTCAGCGCGCTCGTGTTCGATCACACCTCCGTCCTGAAGCTGATAGAGTGGCGTTGGGGGCTTGCACCTCTCACTCCGCGCGACGCCAGCACCGACGTGAATAACCTTGCCTACGCTCTGAATTTCAGCCAGCCGGACGCCACTGTACCGAGCCTGCCCGTGCCTCAGGCGCCTCTCATTGCTTCGCCGTGCCTTCAGACCTTGGGCAGCGGAATCCTGAGCGGCGGCGGGACTGCTACACCGACCGCCAATTGGGAAGAACTTGGCAAGCAAGCGGCAACGCTTGGATTCCCCGTTCCGAGTGCGCTCTGAGGGGTGGATGCGGGTGGGACATTTTTGACGGCCCGTGGCGCGGACGTTCACGTATATTTAAGGATGCCGGGAATGTCTCATCGCAAGAAGACCTCCCGGCCCGATTTATCATCGAGACAAGCAGGATCGAAGGAGACGACGTCGTCTAGTCGGGTCATCTCCCGGTGCCTGTCATCCACGATACGACAATCATCGCTGATCCGGTTCCATACATCCCAAGAATAAAATTCGATGCTCCCTAGGTGATCCGAAGGCGCAACGATTTGGCGAACTACAGAGATAACAAACGTGGAACCGCGCTTTCTAAAGAGCGCCGAGGAACTACCTGTCTTGCGCCGGGTGCCAGATGCGCAGGAGAACCAGAAGGTCGGGACTTCGAGTCCCCCGGGCGCGCCATCTCATTGAAACGAAAAGAGTAAGAAGAATCGCTCTTCACCGTTGACTCTCTGGCAGCAAGCAGGGGTCGAATCTCGTCCGGGTGCGCCACTTTACGGCCTTGAATCAAGCAGTTGCAGCCATTTCCAAAGCAACTGCGTTTTCGATTTTCGGTCCATTTCGTCCAACTAAGGACCTTTCAGACGCAAGCTCGAGCCCAAGCCGTAGGTGACACTTAGAGTTTTGTACTGCGTACCTACGAACCAGAAGGCCGGGAGTTCGAGTCTGTCCCGGCGCCACGCACAACAAAGCTTGTCATCAATATATTAAACTCTGTTTCTTGTCAGAAGTTTGATTAACATAAACACATCCGAGGTTCAAGCCGTGGCATCTGGCTTGCTGAGCTTAGATTCGCGCGCCAAGCTCAGTCTTGCTCGTCTAGCAGTTCGACAGTCAGCAGGATTGTACGGCCTACGATCTCAAGACTGCGTTGTGACACCTTGTCCATCCATAGTGTCGGCGTTAGTGTGGTGGAATTCACCCATTGAGTCAAAACCCGCGCCCATTCGACCGTATTCGGCGTCGACAACATCCACAGCTGGCACACCCACCTTTATGAACGAAACGTGATTGTCAATGATGTTGGCGTCGTACTTGAAAAAGTACCCAGCGTAGCCTAGAGGGTTCGGCGGCTTGAGCGATGAAGACTTGTAGCGAGCTGCTGGAGCCCGTCTCGCGCGCCACGTTCAGTTCTTTATCGCCTATCATGTCGAGGAGAAACAATCCCCGAACGCGAGAAACGCTTCCGTTTGCCGCCAGCTTTTGCGCTAGATGGCCGCAGAACGTAGTCACTGGTGGGACGGGCGAGGCTGCGGGCATCCATCGAGGGCAGGCCGGAGCGCCCCCTAACCTCCGTGAGCAATGCCCCTCTGACACGTCAATAGAACAGCCAATGTGAAACTGGGCTGCGGTGCGGCTGCATAGGCCGTATTACGGGCGGCCGGCCTGCCCGGGGCGCGAAAGTTTGCCGGATCTGGGAACCCTAAGTGGCTCAGTTACGTAAACACTGGTGCGGACACACTGAGGGGCCTCAATGGAAAATGTGCTGGGCAATTTCCGATACGCTATGAGGCAATTTCGGTTGGCGCCGGTGTTCGCGGCTGCGGCCGTACTTACTTTGGCTTTGGGGATTGGCGGGACCACGGCGATCTTCACGTTGATTCAGGCGGTGATGCTGCGGTCGCTGCCGGTTGCCGATCCCGGGCGGCTGTACCGGGTCGGGGAAGGAGATGATTGCTGCGTCGAGGGAGGGCCTCAGGACAAATGGGGAATGGTTTCGTTTTCTTTGTACGAACGGCTGAAAGCGGAAACACCGGAGTTTGAAGAGGTTGCCGCGTTTCAGGCGGGACGCTGGAGGATGAGCGTGCGACGGCAAGGCGTCGATGCGGTGGCCAGGCCGTTGCGCTCGGAATACGTCACCGGGAGCTATTTCTCGACGCTGGGAGTGGGGGCGTTTGGCGGGCGGGTGTTCACCGCGGAAGACGACCGGCCGGGGGCGCCGCCGGTGATGGTGCTCAGCCATCGCGTGTGGCAGACCACCTATGGCAGCGATCCGGCTGTGGTGGGCTCGACGTTCATCGCGGAGGGCCACCCGTTTACGGTGGTCGGAGTTGCTCCGCCGGGGTTTTTCGGCGAGACGCTGGAAAGCGACCCCCCGGATGTTTGGGTGCCATTGCAACAGGAACCCATGATGGATGCTGACGGCGGTCTACTGCATCAGTCGATCTCGGCGTGGCTGCGCATGATCGGCCGATTGCGTCCGGGAGCTACGACGGACGGAATGGCTCCGCGGCTTACCGGCGTGTTGCGGCAGTGGCTGCAGAAAGATTCTGGATATCCCGCCAACTGGATGTCCGACATGGTTCAACTGCTTCCCAAGCAAGTGCTGAACGTGGTGCCTGCGGGTGCGGGCGTGGCGGTAATGAAAGAGGAGTACGGGCGGAGTCTGCAGATCCTGCTGTCGGTGTGCGGCCTGGTGCTGCTCATCGCGTGCGCCAACGTGGCGAACCTGTTGCTGGCGCGCGGGGTTGCGCGTCGAGGACAAACGGCGGTGCGGCTGGCGCTGGGTGCGACACCGCGACAAATCGTCACGGAAGCGCTTACGGAAAGCGTATTGCTTGCGATTGGTGGCGGCGTCGCCGGCCTGGTAGTGGCAGTGGCGGCGGCGCGGCTGCTGCTGGCGCTGGCGTTCCACAACGCGCATTTTCTGCCGATCAGTGTTGCGCCATCGATTGTGGTATTGGCCTTCGCGCTGGGGTTGGCGCTGGTTACGGGAATCATTTTCGGAGCGGCGCCCGCGTGGCTTGCCACACGCACCGATCCGGCGGAAGCGCTGCGCGGTTCGGGGCGCGGAACTCGGGATCGGTCTTCGTTCGCGCGCAAAGCGCTGCTGGTGGTACAGGCGACGTTGTCTGTAGTGCTGGTGGCCGGCGCGACGATGCTGGCGCGCAGCCTGAATAAACTCGAGCATCAGGACTTCGGATATCAGCTGCAAGGTCGCGTGGTGGTGGATATAAACAGTCCACCGTCAAGCTACACGCAGCCGCAGTTGGCGGCGCTCTACCGCCAACTGGAAGAGCAACTCAGTCGCCTGCCCGGCGTGCAGGGCACGGGGCTGGCTATGTATAACCCGCTGACCGATAACTGGGGCGAACTCATCATGGTGGCGGGACATCCGCCGGCCAAGTTAAACGAAGAATCGGGCGCGTCGTGGGATCGCGTAAGCGCGAACTATTTGCAGAACTGGGGCATGCCGATTTTACGCGGACGCGCTTTTGCGGCAGCGGACAATGAAACCACGGCGCCCGTAGCGATCGTGAACGAGGCGTTCGTGAAACGTTTTTTCAAGAGCAACGAAGACCCGCTGGCGCAGCACTTTGGGCTGGACATGCCGGAATATGCGAGCATGTTCAGCATCGTCGGCGTGATACGCGATGCGAAGTTCGCGGGCTGGGGGTTGTCCCGGCCGGCGCGTCCGATGTTCTATGTACCGCTCGCGCAAACGGTCAAGTACCCCGACGCCGACGCTTTGATGAAAAAGCTGGAACTGCGCTCGCACTTTATTGGTGGAATTACGTTGGTGACCAGCATGTCTCCCGGTGCGCTGGAGCCGCAGCTCACGCGAATGCTCGTGGAGTTGGATCCCAATCTGACGATCAACAGCATCCGGACCATGCAACAGCAGGTGGAGCTTTCCTTCGATCAGGAGCGCGCGGTCGCCAGCCTCGCGGGCTTGTTTGGGATGGTGGCCCTGGTGCTGGCCGCGGTGGGATTGTACGGTGTCACGGCCTATACCGTTGCGCAGAGAACCAACGAGATCGGCATTCGCATGGCGCTTGGTGCGGATCGCCCGAACGTGATTCGATACATACTGAGCGGGGCCTTCAAGCGCGTGTTGATCGGACTCGTGCTGGGATTGCCGCTGGCGATTGGCGCCGGGCGATTGATCTCCGCGCAATTATACGGTGTTTCGTCGTGGGATCCGCTGGCGCTCGGCGTGGCAGCGGGGGCGCTTGCGATCAGTTCATTTTTCGCGGCGATCATTCCGGCGACGCGCGCAGCCTCGATTTCACCCATGAAGGCTTTGAGAATCGAGTAGCGCCGCTTTCTTCAGAACCAGTCGCTGCGATAGGCAAACCACCAGCACGCCACGCCGATGGGCAGCGTTGCGCCTACGGCCCACCAGAAGGGCAATGCCAAGTCGGCGAGAAGACCGGCGATGGTGAAGGTCATCGAAAAGACTTTGCGCTGCATAGAATTATTTTAGCAGGGTGCGTGTGATGCCCGGTGGAGCGAAGCATCGCACTCTCGGCAATTGTTAACGGCGAAATGTGTCGGGGAGCCGCCGAACGTTGCCGGGCTAAAACCGGGGGCCTGCAGTTTGGGAAAACCCATCCCCTGCTCACCCCGCTCGTTCATTCTCGAATGAACATCGTGCATCGGGCACACCGCTTCGGAGTTCTGCGGTTTCGGCTTTGGCTCACTCGAAGATTGTTGAGCAGTTGCCGAAACAACTGAGATAGCCAAATAAGCTGGAATTGCCATGATCAATCGCCGTGAGCTCGGCCACCGAAAAACCGATGGACAACGCGCCGCGAATCAACCTTACGCGAGCGAGTGCTTCAGGCGGGAACACTCGGTAGCCTGAGGCCGTTCTCGTCGATCATCTTGCGCCGCTCTGACTTGCGGGCATTCCCCGGAATAAAGCGATCGAGTTGTGGCGTGGCTATGGTCCGGCTGACGCTGCAGACAGTAGAACATTCCCGGAACGGAACGTGACGATGGCCTTGTTTCCCGAAACTATTCGGGTTTTCGCTTCGTCGATGTCTTGCCAGGGTACTTCGAACTCATAGCCACAATAAGAGAGTTTCTTGCCGTCGGCCTGAGAAATTGACAAATCCGTGAGTTCGACAGGGATCTTATTCATGGCGGTCTGCTTCCACGCGATGTAACGAGCTTTCAAGGTGAGGAAGGTCTGGACACCAAAAAACGACGCGTAGAAGCCACACAAAAGAGTTGCAATTCCCAAACCGACCAGAAGGCGCTTCCATCTTGACATGGACTCGGTCCGCTGAGACTAGATTTAGGAACACTGCCTTCATCCACACAATGATGGCGATTTCCTTTGTGGCGCAGAACTGACCGGTGGTTTGGGGGTCGCCACATCGTAACAAGCCAATGGTCCTCGCGTGTACTGAGGGTTGACGGGACAGCCGCGGCGATTCGGCGCACGTTGTGATATAAGACTCCCAACATATCTCGCCCTAGGGCGCCGCGTCTCGCCAAAAGGCATTTCGGGTCCGTCAGCGAGGGAGGCAAGCGGGATGAGCATCGTGCAGAGGATTCGGTGGGTCCTTCTCGCAGTGTCACTTACCTCGCCTGCGTGCCTGCAGGCTGCACAAGTGACGGTGGACGATCTCATGCGCCTCTCCACTGTCTCTGATGTGCGAATTTCTCCCGACGGAAATCAGGTCGCTTATGTGGTTTCCACACCATCGCTCGAAACGGCATCCCACGAAGCCGTGCTCTACCGCATTCCCGCCGCGGGAGGAACACCGCAGCGTTTGACATACACGACGCGAATCTTCAACAAGCCGTTGCCGTCGCCTTGGTTGCGCTGGTCCCCGGACGGATCTTTGCTCTCTTTCGTTGCCTATGCCAGCGATATTCCCCAGGTCATGGCGATGTACCCAACGGGAGGCGAACCGTGGACACTCACCTCGCTTAAAGAGGGAGTTACTCGCTATGAATGGTCGCCGGACGGGAAGCAGATTGCGTTAATTGCATCGGACCCGCCCCCGCCCGAAGATGAGCAGCGGAAAAAGAACAAGAGCTTCGTAATTCATGTAGACAAGAGCAAGCGGCCACCACGGCTCTGGTTACAAGCAATCCCCGGAGGCGAACCGCAAGCCATCTCCCCGGCTGACCTGACGGTGTTGGATTTTCACTGGGCTCCCGATAGCAAGAGCCTGGTTTTCGCGGGTTCGGACGAGACTGGTTTCCAAGCGCCCTACAATTCAGGCATCTATACGATTTCAACGGGCGGAGGTGAGCCGCGAGCGATTGTGCGTCGGCCGGGCACCAACCGCCTGCCGCAATATTCTCCTGATGGCCGATCGATCGCGTTTATTTCTTCCGGCGGCAAGCCCGGCATGATCAACGCTCAGGACCTCTATGCTGTCGCTGCGGACGGAACGGGCGGAGCGCCGCGCGGTCTCACGCTTTCACGCGAGGTTTGGGTCAATGAGTTCGCCTGGGCACCGGACAGCCGGTCGGTCTTTTACATCCCCAACGAGCAGACCAACGATTCCGGCGAGCACATGTTCGAGCAGGCCATCTTTCGCGTCTCGCTCGACGGCGATCGCCCTCAGATGGTCACGCCCGGCCCCGTCGTCAATTATTCCCTGAGCCTCTCCTCCGACGGCCGGCGCGCTGCGTACCGCTCCGTGGAGAGCCGCACGATGGGTGATGTCTTCGTTGTGAACCTGCCCAACGGCCGGGCCAGTAGGCTTACGGAAATCAATCCTCAATTACGCAACCTGAAATTAGGCGACCTCGAGCCGGTCCACTGGAAATCGTTTGACGGAAAGGAAATCTGGAGCTTGTTGCTGACCCCGCCCGGCTATCAACACGGTCAGCGCATCCCGATGTTGGTCTACTGCCACGGCGGGCCCATCGGCGGATACACCTACGGAATTTTTCCGCAGTTCGCGCACATCCCGGGGCAAGTCGACCCGTATCCAGTCGAAGCCATGGCCGCCGCAGGGATGGCCATTCTCTTCCCCATGCCTCGCGGAGGCTCAGGCTACGGCATCGCGGGATTTCGCTCCATCATCAACCGCTGGGGCGAGGACGATTACAAAGACATCATGGCCGGAGTTGACGACATGATTGCGCAGGGCATCGCTGATCCGGACCGCCTCGGAGTGATGGGCGCTTCCTATGGCGGCTACATGACCGATTGGATCGTCACACAGACGAGCCGCTTCAAAGCGGCCTCCACCGCGGCCAGCGTGAGCGACTTGATCAATCTTTATTACTTCTCCGACGCGGGAGACACGGTCGTGGAGTATTTCGGCTTTCCCTGGGAAGACGCTGCGTCCCTGATCAAGCATTCCGCAATCACGCACGTGCGCAATGTTTCGACGCCGCTCCTGATCCAGCACGGTGAAAATGACAATCGAGTTCCGCTGAGCGAAGCTCAAGAATTCTATAAGGCGCTCAAGACACTGCACAAAACGGTGGAGTTCGACATCTATCCTCGAGGAGGGCATGTCAATTTCGAGCCGCCCCTCGAGCGCGAGTACATGCTGCGCAACCTCGAATGGTTCAAGCGCTGGCTCAAGCCCGATTCCCCTTCCGAATCGGCAAAGTAACACGAGTAGCGCCAACACCATCACTCGCAAAGTACACTTTCGTCTCGCGGTCCCGCGCACGGGAGATCCGTCTGAAGGGACAGCTTCGTTCCGCGAGGATGGGAGCGACTGCGGGCGGCACGGGCGCTGCTTTCATCTGCCATTCCTCGGGAGAGGCTATCAAAGAGCGGTGACTCTGAGCGTCCGGACAAGTTCGATATAACTCGGCTTTGGGTGCAACATTGGGTGCAGCCAATTGAGGGAAGAATGGCATTTCCGGTCCGTAAGCGACGCCAAATAGGGCATTTAGCATTTTGCCTCTTATGGCTACGAACCAGAAGGTCGGGAGTTCGAGTCCCCCCGGGCGCGCCACCTATTCCTTCTTTTTCTTTCACTTACGGACGATCGCTTCCTCCGAAATCTCGGCAGTGGGAGGAACGTCATGCGTAATACTTATTGTGACAAATAGCAGCAAAAAGTCTGGTCAAAGGTGATGAAGAAGGAGCAAGTAGTTGATCAGAAGTTGTCACAACTTGCTGATTTTCCGCTGCTTTGCGGTCACTCCGGCAAGTTCTGATAAAACTACTCAAGCGACTTCTAAGCAGATGGTCGGTCAAATATCCTCATAGATAAAGACTTCCGCGATCTGCTTCCCAAAGGCGCGGGCAATTTTGAAGGCCAGACGCAGGTTGGGGTGAAATCGGCTTTTCAATGGAGTGATAGTTTGAAGCGTCACACCGACCTGGGCGGCCAGCTTTGCTTGTGACCATTTCCGCTCCGCGCGCAGTACACGCAGACGAGTTCTGAATAGAGGCATGAGATCTCCCCTCGTAAACCGTGCGTAAATGTGGGGCCAACTTGGGGCCGAAACTAGGGCCTTTTAGGCCCCAATCTGGGGTTCTCGGGAGGCAAAGGCAACAGACTCAACAGGACTTTTGGTAGGGGCGGTGGGGATCGAACACAACACCCAGAGGAAGTGAGTTAGTCGAGCACCTGCCCATAAACCAGCCGGAGATCAGATAACTACCCCGGAATGAGGCAATCCAAGCCAGCGAAGCAGGCGACTGCAATTCATATGTTTTAGGGCGGGCTATAACTAGAAACAGTCCGATGTGCAGTTCCGCTCATTTTCCCGCTCATGTCGATTTATTTATGCGCGCCTGTATAGTGTTTCGATTGTACGGACGCGCCGTGGTTCGAAGGGAGGGCTGTGCACTGCGGCTTCCGGGCCGGGGGAAAGTCCCGTACCTCGTACAGGTTGCCGGACAAATCGGTAGCGCTAACGAAATCCGTACTCACCTATGCGCGGGACGGAATCTGTGTAGGGCGGTTCAGGCAAAGCTCGAGCTGTTGACTCAGCGATTTGAAATCCACGGGCTTGAAAATACAGGCATCGCATCCTGCCTGAATGACTCGCTGCTGATCTGTAACCATTGCCTGCGCCGTCACCGCAATGACCGGAATGTGGCGCAGCCCTTGCCGTTGCCTGATCCACCTGGCCAAGGACAGACCATCCTCGCGGCCAAGTTGAACATCGAGCAAGACCGCATGAGGCACGTTGATCTCGAAGGCAGCGTAGCTTTGTTCCAGATTCTCGGCGTACGCCACGTCGAAGCCTTCCGATTCCAGCCAATCGCAAAGAAGTTCGCGATTCGGCTGGTTGTCCTCAACGACCAGAATCCTGTGCTTCATGACTTCTCCGAGAGTACTCCGGGAAGGGCTCGCCGCAACTGCGCGATAAGAGTTTCCTGCCATGGCTGCTGCTTTTGGAGCAGCACCGCAGTGTGGGTCCGGATGTAGTCTTGCTCCCCCGGGGTCAAGTCCTTGCTGGTCAGCACAAAGACGGGGAGTTCTGCCGTCCGTGAATTGGTGCGCCACTCAGCGAGCAGCTCGAAACCACTGACCTCCGGCAGAATGAGGTCGAGAATTACGAGTTCTGGCAAGGATGCCTCAACCTGTGCGCGGGCTTGCCGGCCATCGGTCGCCGTGGTCACGACGTAACCGTGCTTGGACAGCAATTCGCCGACAAATTCGCGCGTCGGAGCATCGTCTTCGACGACCAGAATTGGGCGTGTTCGTCCGATGTGTTTGTGGTGGTTCATGCATCGTTCAACCGCCGCCAGCAGTGTGGCCTTTTCCACGGGCTTAACAATATATTCGTCCGCCCCAAGTGAGGCGCCCGTCGCCGGCTGGTCAATGATTGTTACCAGGACAACCGGAATCCCCGCCGTACGCGGGTCGGTTTTGAAGGTCGACAGGAGTTCCCATCCGTTGACGGGCTTCATGATGATGTCCATGGTGACCGCGCTCGGTTGGAGTTCCGCGGCCATTTCAAGAGCCCGTCCCGGTTGGTCGCAGAGCACCACATCGTAGCCAGCGGAGATCAAGTGAGATTGAAGGAGCAGAGCCGCCGCGCGATCATCTTCGATCACCAGGATTCGAGGGAACTCGGGCGTCCGGATTTCCCTGCGGCTTGCTGGAACATCAGGTTTCACAACGGCGTCAGCCACCGGCAGAGTAAAGAAGAAACAACTCCCTGAGCCTGGCTGACTTTCAAGGCCGAGAGTTCCGCCGTGCAATTCGACGAGCCGCCGGGTGATAGCCAGGCCAAGGCCAGTGCCTTCTGTTTTTTTGTCGGTCTCGCCCAGCCTGTAAAAGGCCTCAAAGATGCGCTGTTGTTCCTCAACAGGAATGCCTGGACCTGAGTCACGAACTTCCACTCGAACGCCCTCGTCGAGTCTGTGGGCCAACAGGCGGATGGCTCCTCCTTCGGGCGTGAACTTGATGGCGTTCCCAATCAGGTTCATCAAGACTTGTTTGAAGCGGGTGGGATCGGCTCGCACACTTAGCCCAGATGGGGCCTCCTGCAACAGCGTCTGAGACTTCTTGTCGGCAAGAGAACGCATTATGTCGACAACTTCGGCGAAGGAGGTAGGGACGGGCACGTTCTCAATAGTCAACTCAAGGCGTCCCGCCTCAATCTTTGAGAGGTCCAGGATGTCGTTAATCAACCTGAGAAGGTGTTTGCCTCCAGTATGAATGTGTTTGACGTACCGCTGCTGGCGTTCGTTAAGAGGACCGTAACGTTCCTCGGTCAAGAGTTCGGAGAAGCCCAGGACTGCGTTTAAAGGAGTTCGCAGCTCGTGGCTCATCGTAGATAGGAATTGGTCCTTGAACTTGCTCGAGCGCTCCAGTTCCTCTTTTGCGCGCAAGATCGAAAACGAAAAGGTCTCGACCTCCCTCTTGGCCCTTTCCAGCTCAGCCGTGCGTTCCGTGACGCGCTGCTCCAAGTCATCGCGAGCCTCACGCAAAGCGCTCTCATTTTGCTGGATCTGCGCCAGCATCTCATTAAAGGCATCGATTAAAATCGCCAATTCGCCGCTGCCATGCGTCCGAGTCGCCCGGACTGCATAGTTCTTTTCACGTGAGACGGCCCTTGCGACCTCCGCCAGGTGGATGATGGGTTCGGCAACCGCTCTTCGGAAGACCGAGGAAACGAGAAGAGCCGCCACGAGACATACCGCCAGGACAATGCTCGCAATGACCACGTACCGCTTCAGACCGCTATCCAACTCCTCCACATCCGACCGGATGCACACCGTCCCCGTTGGCTTTCCTTCGAATACGATGGAACGGACGAGCACGACTTCCTTGTTCTTGAACCAATGAATTTCAGGTTGACCTCTGAGCAATGAAGGAATTGCCAGGTTATGATTGCCTGGATCGCGCGAGTACGAGGCAAACAGAACGCCATCCTTTGAGTAGATCCCCGCGGACAATATGTTGTGAGCAGCCTTTAATGCCGACAAGGTATTCTCCGCCGATTGCGAGTCGTTAAAAAGAAGCGCAGAGACGCTGTTGGAGCCGATAATCTGAGCCTGAGTGGAAAGATTCCGGACCATGGTGGCGCGGAAAGTCAGCATGTCGTAGGTGATAAAGGACGCGCATGCCAGCAAGAGGGCTGCACCACTGACCAGCATGTTCATCCAGGTGAGTTTGCGGGAAATCGAATTGTCTGTGCGCAGCAACATGTGGGTCAATCTCCCGACCGACCGTTCCGCTTTACGCTGGCCGCAACTTTCAGGAGTTCAGAACTCAGGGTGAGTCTGGCGCTTTCCGTGCTGGTCAAGTTGATCTCGAAGCGAACCCTGTCGCCATCGAGAACGAACTGGATCATGCCGCCGCGGCGGGTGAAGCCGGGTATGTCGCTAACCGTTAGAACACCACTTTGATCGAGGGCGGCGAGAATTTCACTTAGATGCTTCTCTTCCGTTGAACTGATAAAGAGGATCCGGCATTCCCCAGCGTCTTGCGGCTTTGAGATGCGGCGCAACACCACGGGTTTACCATCCAATGTTTCACCTGCAAGAGTGGAATCGAGAATCGAGCCAAAGGGGTCCCGGCCAATCACGCAAACCGAGAAGGAGTCGCCCTTGCCGGCTGAGACAGTGCCGGGCCATCTGACGAATCTGCCAAAATTGTAAAGATAGGTGGCCTTGACCTGATATTCATTGGGCTTGGACTGCTGTGCAAGGAGGCCTGTCGTAACCAGAAACACCAGTGCAACCACCACCCCTGCAAGCGGAGCCCAACCACGTGGAAAGTCCGGAAGGAGGCCACGCCGGATGCCAGATAGCCAGCCCGATGTGTCGCTTGAGTGGCCCATGAGTCTTATTTTCCGTCAATCACCCAAGTAATTCTTGCGTACACGGCTCTTTTGATCCCCACCAGCGGCCCGGGATCCCCGCCAAATTCATAGTGATAAGGCTGCAAGAGATTCTGCCCGACGACTGAAAAATCGAGACCTTCTCCCGCGCGCCAGCCCAGCCGCACGTCTGCCGTGCTATAGCCCTTCACGCCTTGCGCAGAAAGCCCGCTCGAATACCGGAGCGTTTGGTCGAATTCAAAATGCTTCGGCAAATTGATGAGCGACTGAAATCCCAAGACATGCTTCGGGCTTGAGCCCTCATACGAAGCCAGCAGTCCGCCCGTATCGGTGTAACCAGGCTTGTCCCCTAGACCCATGTGCAAAAACGAATACGATCCGCGTACCTGCCACCAGCGTGTAACCTTCCAATTCGGAGCCACTTCCCCACCCACGGTGTTGCCCAGTATTCCGTTCGCATAAGGCACCACGATCAAAAGACGCAGTGGTGGCGGCGTGAATGCCTCGGACAAGCTGAGCGGGCCATAGCTCTGTAGGTTGCGGTACGAATTGTAAAATCCCGTGAAATCCAGGTACAGGTTGCGATTGATCTGCGTCCGATACCCCGCCTCGTACCCAATCAATTGCTCGGCTTTTTGCTGGGGGTTCCCCAGTATTTCGAAGTAAACCGGTACCGTTGGCGTGTTTTCCACAAAAATGTCGAACAGCACATCATCGTCAATGCGTGATGGCGTCCGCACGGCACGCGTTACCGCGGTCCAGAAGGAATGGTGCTCCGTCGGAGCCCATAGCAACCGCACGCTTGGCTGGTAATCGAAACCGCTGAAGCTGTTGTGCTCCAGCTTGGTCCCCGCCGTCAACATCAGCTTGTCGCGCACGATCGGCAGCTCGTACTGCACGAAACCGCTGTAAATACTTAGGGTCTGTTTGTTCGGCAGGAAATTCACGCCCGGAGCGATCTGGATGTAGTTGCTGGGGCTCACCCTGGCGCCCAGGCCCCAGGTCAGCTCCTGCTCGCCATGCACGCGCAGGTGCTGGACAAAGTCGATATCGAGCGTGTCGCGCGTCTCGCCAAGTTCAAGGTCTTGCCGGTTGGTCCGGTCGAAGTACGTTTGAATCTGAATGTCCGAGCCCTCGCCCGTGGTGTGCTGCCAGCGCGCCAGCAGATTGCCTCCAGACACGTTTGCCTTGTCCGCCGCCACGATTTCCGCGGGAGGAGAATACGTGGCCAGTTGGAAGCTCTCTCCACTCAACGCACCGTAAATGTCGCCCTGCACCGTCAAAGTGTTCTTGTCGTCCGCCCTCCAATCAGTGCGGAAGCCCATCTGCCCCATACGGAAACCGTCAAATGGATTTCCGTCGGCGTGAAATTCCGGGCCACGAAGGGAACCCGTGCCGTAAATGCGATAGCCGAAGTCCTTTCCAACGGAGCCGCCGTAGCGTGCAGCGCCCGTTCCCTGGTCCACGTTCCCGCTACCCAAAGTGGCCAATACGCCCTGTGTTTCCTTCGAGCTCTTTGTAATGATGTTGATTACACCGTTGACTGCGTTGGCTCCCCAAATCGTGCCGCCGGGGCCGCGAATCACCTCGATGCGCTCGATATCTTCGAGCATCACGTTCTGCACGTCCCAATACACACCGTCAAAGAGCGGTGTGTATACGCTCCGCCCGTCGATCAGCACCAGCAGGGACTTGGAGAACTGCCCGGCGAACCCGCGAATCGCCACCGACCAATGATCCGCATCGATGCGCGCCACTTCGACACCCGGAGCCATGCGCAGCGCCTCCGGGATATTCGTCGCTCCGGAACGCCGGATGTCTTCCTGCGTGATGACGAAGATCGCTGCGGGCGTACGCTGAAGCTGCTGGGGCTGCTTGGAAACGGTGGTTACCTCGACGTCACCGAGTTGTTCAAGACTGAGCTGCTTCAGGTTGCCCGGAACCGTCTGGCCGCCGCTCACGGCCTGAGCCCAACAACTTTGCAGCGGCGCGATGAGTGAGAGCAGAAAGGCGAGTGGAATTGCGGCGATGATGCAGCCAAAAGATCGGGCCGTTAAAAATGTAGGTGATGTTTGTAGGAAGCGTTGGATGCTGGCTTGAAGAGGGCGACCGAAGGTGCCAGGTCCGCATGCCCAACCGCCTGGAGATATCTCTCCCGAGTTCTGGGGCGAGTGCAGGTTCGGGTGACGGTGAAAGGGGCGACCCATGGGTGGCGATGCTGGAAATCAAAAGTAGCATTTTCTTCAGCCCACTCATCGTTAGAATCTACTTAGAATAATCAAAGAGTTACTAACTAGAGAAGAAGACTCTTCAGAGAATCGGAAGTCCACCCGATGATCCGACGATCCTGAGTCATCAACAGCCACCTCGAGAGACGCTGCTGTATATCGTGCAGCCGATTACACGCCGCGGTCTGCGCGACTTGCATCGCTTGAAGCCCCGTATGCCTGCTCAAGATCATCTGCAACCGGGGGGCCGACCGCAGAATGCGTTCCAGCGCATTCCCCATCATTCGGAATCCGTCGCCGGCGATTTGGATTACTTCACGGACTGAACTTCTGCTTAAGCCGGCTGCTAATCCTGCCCCAACGTAGCCCTCGTTCCCCACTACTCCCACTTCGACGGTTCGATCGTCTTTGGTCACTACAACCTGAGAAACCATTCCTCGGTTCGGGAAATAGACGAATTCGATCTTTTGTGCCGGCTCATGAAGGCTGAGATGATGCGGCAGGTCGATATACGTCAAGTCAGGACGCATCAGCTCGAATTCACTATCGGGCGTAGCCAATAGGACCCTGTTGCTTACTTGTTTTCCCTCGACGCTGGTCCGTTGGTCTGCCGGTGCGACTCGAAAGTTTTTTCCACTCATGTCAATCCTGAACGGCACCGGAGTGCCTTGCATCCATTGTGCGGGATTTCGGGAGTGCAGTGCATTTGACGCTCGACTACGCCGAGGTTACCGCTTTCTGATATTACTCTACTGCAACTTCAGGTTCGACGAAATCAGATTGCTGAAGGAATTGGACCTTCACTCCAGGGCGTGTGAATAGAATCAGCCACCAAATTCCCAAACTGAACAAAGAAATTAGCGGATATAGAACTTCCCAACTCCACCTACGTCCGGGGTAGTCTTTACGCCATACGCGTACCAGGCGACATTCGGGAGATACACCAGAAGGACGGCACAACTGAACCAGAGCAGAAGCGTGCCCCCAACAGCGTAGACGTCGCACTCCGATAACCGTTGCCATGCCCCAAATTGCAACACAGGTGAACAAGAGGCTCTCGATCACAAAAAATGCATCTTCTTTGAAGTCGATCCCAAAAACTTGTTCTTCGACGATGGAATATGCCGAGATGATCCCTGCGCTTACGGGACCCAGTCCGTCTGTCGTCCAGCCTCAGTTGCTTTTGGAACGAATCCTAATTTGGACAAGCGTGATCCGGTGTCTACTTCACTTGGGCGAATCCAGTTTTTGGGCGCTTTCCTCGTTCCGTGGAGTTTCGGGTGAGTGGGCGGGGGGAAAAAGCGGACCGCACCGATGGGCGCGGACCGCACAAATTATTCAGATTTGTCCTACTTGGTCGTTTTCGCCTTCGACGGCTCGCACCGGCCTGATTGCGTGTTCGGCGGAGTTTTGCCCTTCTTCGCCCCGGCCCTCGTTTCTTTCTTCTTGGTCAATTCGGCACGAACCGTAGCGCCTACTTTGGCTAGGTCAATTTTGTAGCGCACTGCTGTGCGTGCGAGGTTGGAGTCTTTCGCGAGTGATTGCTTCGGGTCATAGCCGGGGCAATACAAGTCGGAAACAAGAGCAGAGACAACTAGGAAACGATGGACGTCTGCGGTTTTATGGCTTGCACTGCGGCCATCGCAATCTTTTCGTGGCCCACGGTCTCAGCGCCCCATGAGGTTTTACTCTTCTTTTCTTCTTATGCGTAGAGCTTGGCAAGACGCCGGTGATTGTAGTGGCCCAAACGCCGGAAATAGTCGAGGGCTACCATCTCCAAGTCTGGCCGAGGGAGAGCCTCGGAGCTTCTTGCGGATGGCTTCGAGGATGCGCACCCGCGACAGCTTCTCGACGCACTCGGCAAGGGCTTCCTTCTTGCGTTGGGCTTGCTCTTGCGGTATCACGACACCCGCCGCGTCATATCGCTTCTCAATTTCGAAAGCCGTGAACCCCTCCGACCCGGAACACGGTTTCTCTGATTCCGGGCGAACCGAGTTGGGGACGCAGTTGGCTTTACTGGCTTCCACCCCCGAAATTGACCCGTAAAACACTGAGTTTTGGACGCACTTGGACGCACAAGCGGAAGCAGACGACGAGTTTGGAAAGACTTTATCCCTGCGGCAAGCCCGGGTGCGGCCCACTTTGTGATTTCCAACGGGTGAGTCGGAGTGGACGATTTGACTATTTTAACGACGTCCAGCCCCAAGAGCTACCAACCGCGCGAGGCATACGTTAAGACGATCAACCGCCTCTTCGTGGTGCGAGGACGATTCGAGGTTTTCCAAAAACCCCAAGCGGAGAGCAATCTCCCTTAAGATGCGAATTCTCCCTGACTTTGCAATACCCTGTAGCGAGCATCGCGTGAGAGTCCTGTTGCCTTGGGTACGCCCATTTAATCTATTGCGTGGGTACCGCTTGCCACCAACGCGTAAAGGTCGGCTCGGCACTCGTCCGAAGCGACTGAAGGTAAGCTGTAAGATTTTGTATGTCCGTGGCCGTCAGACCGGGATAGGCGGGCATTCCACCGGGCAGTCCTTGCACCGCAGCTGCCACTGTCGCCTGATCCGGTGCAGCACCCCGGAAATTTGGCCCCATGCCCCCGCCGCCACGGCCACCGTGGCAGCCGTAGCAGTTTTGCTTGAGATAGACTCGCCGCCCTTCTCCGGCCGGGCCTAGTGTCAATGCCGATCTAGCCGACAGCAGCAGGCCCGCGATCAGGCCGAGACCCGCGGCTGTTCGAACGAACATCACTTTAATCCGCATCTTTTTTGTCCTTTCCTGTAATGTTCTTCGTCGACGAGTGCTCATCATCGACGAGCGGAACACCGTAATCTTTCAGAACCATCATGATGTCGCTGTGCTTTCGGTCCAGAACCTCTTCCAACTTGCGTTTCAACTCACTGTCGCCACGCCTCACCGCGATAGAAATCTGAAACACAAAAGGAAGAGACCCGCTAGTGGGGCTGACGGGCACGACTTCTAGTTTCACGGGCTCACTTTTGGCGAAATAGCCTGCCAGTGGGCCCCAAACGATGGCCACGTCAATCTCGCCCAAGGCCACCGCATCAATGATTCTCGACGATGGGCTTTCGCCAGAATTGAGCGGCGAGAACCCAACGATCCGACCGACGATTCCCCGGTTTCCAAGGGCAATCGCTGCGGGCGACGAGCCTTCCTCGCCAAACGCATGTATACCAATTTTGAGCTTGCGCAGAACAGGGTCATCAAACGAGCGGAGCTCGAACTCCCTGCTCTTGGCGTAAACGAATACGTAGGTGGACGCGTAGTACGGTTTCGTCAGTGAGACGCTACCGTCATAGGCACTGGGGACGGTCAGGACTACATCGCATTTGCCCGCCGTCAAGCTCTTGCGGAGGAAGCTGCCTCGCTGCGCGAGCCAGCTGTAGCTCACGGTAAGGTTGAGGTCGCTGGCGATAATCTCTGCAATCCTGTTCTCGAAACCTTCTCTTTGGTCGTTCGAGAACGGAAGATTGTTGGGGTCAGCGCATACGCGCAGTTCGGCAGCGGCCGCGACCGACATCACGGTCGCGGCTGCTGCGATTCCCGTCAAGACGATCCGGCTAAGGAAGTTTGAAAACATGCACGGTTCCCCCCGGCCCGGTAACCTGTGGAAGGTCGGCAGTCGCGCCGGTGATCCCGAAGGCCGCATAGGGATCGTCTGGGGCCAACGGGGCGGAAACGATGGCCCCCACGTATCCACCGACTCCCGAATAGATGGCCACTCTCTGCTTGCCGTCCGGCCCGATAAAGGTGATCGGATTTCCGATGATTCCCGACGGTAATTGCGTCTTGAACAGCACCTGGCCGGTGGTCGCGTCGACGGCTTTCAACCACCTGTCCATCGTGCCGTAGAAGACAACGTTTCCGGCTGTAGCCAGTGCGCCGCCATAAAGCGGGAAGTTTTCTGTTATGCTCCACGCCTGTCGTCCATTCACAGCATCCCATGCAATGAACGCTCCGCGGTTGCCGCCAGGACCCGCATACATCGTCGGCATCGCGCCCACAAACGGCGTGCCCTCGATGAAGTTGACTTCGAGTGGTTCGTTGTCCACGCAGATGTTGATCGACGGAATGTAGAACAGGCGGGTGAGCGGCGAGAAGGCCGCCGGCTCCATGTCTTTTCCACCTGGAGGCGCAGGACAAATATCTTTTGTAACTTGTCCGGTATGCACGGTCTTCGACGCATTGACCGCGGGTAGTCCGGTGGTAAGGTCGATATGGTCGGCCCAGTTCTCTGGCGCGAAGGGTTTTGCAACTAGAATCTGGCCGGTCGAGCGGTCGAACGTGTAGGCGAATCCGTTCTTGTTGAAATGCACCAGCAGTTGGCGCATGGTGCCTTGGATGGGTAGGTCGACGGCAATGTCTTCATTCACGCTGTCGAAATCCCACTCGTCGTGCGGGGTCATCTGGTAGGCCCAAATGGCTTCGCCGGTGTTGGGGTCGCGCGCGAAGATGGTGGAACCCCACTTGTTGTCTCCGGGACGGATGTCCGGGTTCCACGTCCCGGGATTGGAAGTGCCTTCAAACAGCAGGTTGAGTTCGGGGTCGTAGGTCAAATACGCCCAGACCGTGCCACCCCCCTGCTGCCATAGTGTGCCGGGCCACGTGGTCATTCCCAGGTTTGTCCCTTGGTCTTTCGAGTAGAAGGGCTTGAACCTGGACCCAATCAACACATCGGAATCCGGTCCGGTACTGTAGGCCTGCCACACTTTGGCGCCAGTGTTGACATTCAGTGCAGCCACCCAACCTCTTATGCCCAATTCGGCGCCGGCGTTGCCAACAAACACCTTGTCGCCGACAACGATCGGACCCATTGTCATCGTTTGTCCCGTATGCACGTCGCCCATGCTGGTACGCCATACTTCGCTCCCAGTGGCGGCGTCCACGGCAACAACCGTGTTGTCCAGCGTGTTGTAGAGGATCTTGCCGTTTGCGAAAACAGCTCCACGATTGATGATGTCGCAGCACGCCTGGCCCTTGGCATACTCGCTTGGGTTAGGACTGTAAATCCACTTGGTTGTGCCCGGGTGAGCCAGGTCCAGGGCGAACAGCTGATTGGGGAACGGTCCCACGACGTACATGGTGTTGCCGACTACTAGCGGCGCTCCCTGATGTCCAGCGAGCACGCCAGTTGCGAAATGGAACTCCTCGGTCAGTTGAGCAACATTGTTGCTGTTGATTTGATTCAAAGTGCTGAATCGAGTGCCTTGCTGCGTGCCGGCTGGCGTTGTCCACAGATTACAAGTGCCAAAACTACCTCCACCGCCCTCTTCCGCATCGTCACCGGATGCATGGTTCGTGACCACAAACGACACGTCCACGGTCAGCGGGTTGTTCGCCGCTCCGCTGGAACTGAAGAGGATCTCGCCCGAGTAGGTTCCATTGGGAAGACCGGAACTGCGTACGGAAACCGTCGCACTCGCAGGCGCCGAGCCGGAAGCTGGAGTCACGGTCAGCCAGTTGCAGCCGCCCGTGCTCGTCGAGCCCGTGGACGTCAAGGCCGCTGTTGTGAACGACACCGCCGATTGATTGCTGGAGGTCAGATGAATAGTTTGCGGGGCGACACGACCGCCGCCATCGTCTCCTCCTCCCGAAGACTGGAAACTGAGCGAACTGGGAGTGGCGACGAGCGTTGTGGTGGGTGGCACAGCACTCGCAGTGAAATTGATCCCGGTCAGGTTGGTGTTGCTGATCGTCTCCGACAGGGTCGCGGGAGAGAACGAAAATCCCGTGAGCGTCGGCGTAACTGTATAGGTGCTGGGGGCGAGGCTAGTGAAACTATAATTGCCCGCAGCATCTGCGGTGGTCGTAGCGGAAGCGGCGCCAGTAAGGCTCACGGTAGCCCCCGCACCGTTCGCAGAAACACTACCCGACAGCGAGAACGTTGGAACTGCCGTAATGTTCAGTGTGACGGCCACCGTTTGCGGACTGTTGCCCGCAGCCGCCGAGGCGATGCTCACACGTCCCGAATAAGTGCCCGCGGCAAGTCCGGTCGTGTTCACGGAAACCATTTCGGCTCGTGGCGTGGTGCTACTTGTGGGCGTCGCTGACAGCCAGTTGCCGCCCGAAGTGGTGGAGGTAGTCGCGGTGTAGCTCAACGCTGCGCCAGTGCTGCCCACGGAGAAGGTTTGTGCTGCAAGTGCAACGCCTCCTATCTGGAAGTTGAAGGTCAGAGAGTTTGGCGTCACGGTGAGGGCGGGTCCCGAGGTAACATTTAATGTGACGGCGACGATTTGCGGACTGTTACCTGCGGCCGTGGAAGCGACAGTTACTGTTCCGGTGTAGGTACCGATGGCGAGGCCTGTGGTATTCACGGCGACCGTTTCGGTTCCTGTGCCTGTAGTGCCGCTGGCAGGAGTTGCCGATAGCCAGTTGCCCCCGGAAGTGGTGGAGGTAGTCACGGTGTAGCTCAACACTGTGCTGGTGCTCCCAACGGAGAAGCTTTGTGGCGCGGGTGCGGTGCCACCAATCTGGGACGCGAAGGTCAGCGCGCTTGGCGCAAGCGTGAGGTTCGGTGTCGCGGCCACGACGAGTGTCACCGGAACGCTGAGCGGACTGTTCGACGCTCCACTGGACGCGAACGTGACTGTGCCGTGGTACGTGCCCGGTGCGAGGCCGGTCGGATTCACCGAGACAGTTTCCGTACCGGGGCTTGTGCTGCTGGCCGGAGTAGCGGAGAGCCAAGTTCCTCCGGAAGTTGTGGAGGAAGTAACCGTGTAGCTCAGCGCAGCTCCGCTGCTCGTTAGAGAAATGGTTTGGGCGGCAGGAACTGGGCCATTTTGCGCAGAGCTGAAGCTTAACGAAGTGGGATTCGCTGAAAGCGTTGTCCCACTTCCGGCGGCCGTTAGCGTAGCCGTTGTCTGATAGAGGGAGTCGGCGGCGCGCTGCGTTCCGTTTCCGGCCAAGCTTGCTACATAGAAGATTACTGGTCCGCTATACACACTAGTGGCCGGCGGCGTCCAGTTCACCGAAAACGTGTTCGAAGTGGCGGAAAACTGTCGCTCGTAGATCTTGGTGCCGGAAGTCGCCGGAGCACTGACATTGCTGCTGGCCGACGCAAACGTGCCAGGAGTTATCGCCGTGCTGCCCTCAAGCGCCGTCATCTCGAACCCGAAAGCCGAAGAACCATTTGGGTCCGATGTAGTGATGGTGATCGTCTGCGCAGTGCCAGCAGTATAGGATGATCCGCCCCCTGAAAAGGCGAGCCGCACATTGCCCCCGCCGGCCCCTCCGCCGTGGCAACTGCTGCAGTTTCCCTCGCCCGGCGCACTTGTATTGCCTAGAGGCGGATTGCTGGGGAAAGCCCATAAAAGTAAGGGGACACACAGGCATAACAGCGCAGTGACCCAAGCGACAACAAGGCGTCGATTCGGGGTGGACATAGGATGCAGTTCCTTTCCTGACAGTTTAAGTCCCTCGGAGTCGCTATTTCGAGTTCAGCGGTTGTCACTCCCATTCCTCGAAATGTGAATAATCGTAAAGCGCTCACAATGCGGTGACTGTTCGATATTGCACAGTTACCCGAATTAGATAGCTAGGCCTCAAAGTATAATATGGGTTACATTGCCTCGCGAAAATCTCGAAATGTTTGAGCGGATGGGGGTTATATTTCCTCTATAATTCTCGCCTCGCCTTCCGCACATTATTTTTTATTAATGTGGATTCAAGACAGAAACCGGAATCGAGCGAAAAAAACCGTGCCTTGCCAAAACGATAGTGAGAACTCGGCCCAATTCTCAGGAGAGAAGGGCCGGAATACCATGATTGCTTCCACAGACAGGGGCACTCGTTGCTGGATAGGAAACTGCGGGTCGCTGAAAAGGGGCACATCAAAAAGGGCGCGAAGCGTGTCCTTTTTGTGCCCTTGATGGTTTCAATGAAATCCGCCTAACTGGTTTGAAAAGAATGGCGGGGACGACGAGACTCGAACTCGCGACCTTTGCCGTGACAGGCATTGTCAATTGGTAACTACTTGAAACTACGCGACACGGATGGCTCCCAAAGTCACGGTTCGGAACCCTAAGGGACAATTATCGGACCACGGATGGACCAAGAAATGGACTCTGCCGCGAAACGGCAGGAGCCAACGACCAGCAGTGACTTTGGATCACCATTCCGCGCAACCAGATGCCATTCCCGAGGCGAACTGCAAAGTCCAAGCAGTTTGCGCCAGCTTGAGTCTGGCAACAAAAGAGGTGAATGCCTGGCCTGTCCGTGCCGATTGAAGGGTTATGACCTTCTCCTCCGAAACGCTCAAGATTGTCGTGAGGTTCTCAGCCATCGTCGGAACTAGAGTGCCGTTATTGGTTGGATGATTTGTCAAATGGAATAGGACCTGTGAATATTCAGAGTGCCAACAGAAATAAAAAAAACTCAGGACGGTTTTGTTTGGGTCTCCGCCTCAGCTTCGATTTCCAAGCCATTGGCCGGTGAATCGTTTTCTGTGAGCCCGTGAAGGCGCGCCAAATCCCGCGAGGGCGCGCACATGTAGGGCCGTGGTGTAACAGGGCCAGACAGGAGGGCGAGAGAGCGCACGCACCTCCCGTGATGCGAAACTTTCACAAGCCCATCAATTGGGGTGGCTATTGGGTTACGCCGTCGTTGACCTGGGCGACATCCATGCGCAGCGTGCCGTTGTCGTTGAACAGCAGGCCGTTGAAGCGGCCGACCGAGCCGACCGCCAGTTGCTTGGTGTTGAGCAGTTGCGTGCTGGAGTCCACGTAGACGACGACGGTGCTGGGGTTCGTGAGCAGGTTGGTCTGGCCGGGCTGCACCGCGAGATTGGGGATCAAGTCGTAGGGGGCGAGCGAGATCGTGTAGGTCGTAAAGGTGCCTTCGCTGCCGCTGGCGGTGACGATGCCGTTGATCGTTTGCGGCATAAGCGTGATCGTTGTGGCTGGAATATAAGTGGGACCGCCTTGTTCCGTGAGAGCGTGAGCACTAAACGAAACATTCTGGCCCGGGACCATGTTGGCAGTAGTGAAAACAGGGGCGAATGGAAGACTCTGGAGGTTGGTTAAGCGGGGCGAGATTTGCGCCACGCTGTTATTGAAGCTGAAAGCGACGGCGCCGAGAATACGGCCCCCAGGAAACAAAAAGCCTTGCACTTCCCGGCCGAAGGTAAACAGGGCCGGCACAGAAGCGGCAACCTGCATGACTGGACCGTTCACGTCAGTCAAGTTCGCGGGGTTCGCATCCGACACGGAAACCCGGGTGGCCAGTAGGGAGCCATTCGGTTGAATGGCAAGATCCATATCTACCGGCATACCGGCGGCGAGCGTGGAAAACGCCGCGACGCCTTGGTAGATAGTGTTGGTGTCGGACACGACAGCCCACGTCGCGCCATCGGCGGCTCCAACCGTAAAGTTGTTGGTCACGGCGTTCACTGCAGAAATCTGTCCGACCAGACTGCTCATTTTGCCGTTTTGCAGATTTGTCGACGACGAGGCCAGCGTAACGGGCGTAACGGTGAAGGCCGCGTTTACCGTCGGATTCGCAGACGTGAGAGGACAATTCGCCGGCATCACGGATTGCGCGACTTGGAGGTTCAACAGTAGCCCCATCGCAGTTCCCGTGACGCGGATGGGCGCAGGCAAGGACAGCGTTGCGACTGGCGCAACATTCGACTGAAATTCATCCGTCAGCAGCCCGCCGTTCTGTTGCAGCATAACGCACGTGACTTGAGCGGACTGAACCATGGCCGACGCCGCGGTGTACGTGTCTTGCGGGACGCTTACCGTTAGCAGAGGCTCGGCGGAACCGTTCACGTGGATGAATTCGGCCTGTTGCGGCGTCGTGAACACACTGACGGTCCTTCCGGATTGGCTGGTCAACGTGAGGTTGTTGAACGTGACGTTCATTTGCGAGATCTGATCGTTGGCCGTGCTGGAAGCCATGACCGTAACCGACGTGTTTTGCGGCGTCGGAGGAATGCTGGACATGTTCATGCCACAACTTGTTGCGAACGCAGCCATTAACGTCGCGCTGATGGCTAGTAAGGACTTGGAAACACGGGAATTGGGTATGGCACAAAAGAGCGAGGCGGCAGATTTCACGTGCCCTCCTGGGAGATCAAACGCAAATAGTCGCAACCGACAGGGCGGCAGTCCGCGACGGCGAAGCTATTCTTAACTCACTTTGACGGTTAGACGAGTACTGGCATGGGCGAGTTTCCCCAAGTTTCATCAATTTTTTATCTTTTTTTCGTGGCCATGAGCAACGTAGCTAAGAGGTTCCCACGAGGGGAGATGAACCGGCCACGGGTTTCCAGTGACGCGCAGCGGCGAACAGGAAGAGGGCGGAGACGAGGAGAATGGGGGAGCTGAACACACCGGGCATCCAGCGATGATAGTAGGCTGAGCTGAGCAGGTGCAGACTAGCGTTGGCGATGCCGACGACCACCGCAAAGCGGCAGAGCCACCAGGCGCAGCCCCAAGCGGCTTGTGATTGCCGAGGAACTGAGAACGAACGTTTTGGAATTGGAAGGTTTGCCGGTGCGCTTCCTCGTGCACCGTTGGGCAATGTGGGGCGACACGAGTCATGCATCGGAAAGACCCCGAGCTGCAGCCGACCTGAGCTCACGGACGATGATTCCGCCAATGACAATCAGGAACGAGGCGCTCAATTCCTCGATAATGATTCTCGGGAAAAGGGCTGGATCGACAGCGTAATGCATAGCAACCGATTCCCAGAAGATTGTCACGGTCATTATCAGAGATACAAGGCTCAGGGTTATCGTGGCTATCATTTCCCTACGTTTAGCAACCATCGCAACAAAAGAACCGATGATTAGCGATATGAGGAGACTCCCCACATAAACGGTGTAGTACATCCAGAATGAGTGACTGGCCGCGTGCTTGGAATCGTAGTAGGGCGTCACATGGTGGTTGAGAAGGGAAATAAATTCCATAATCACTCGCTGAAGATTGCCAGTAGCAAACTGCAGCAGGAAAGCACCGCTAGCGGTGGTAATGACGATCAACCACGGCGCGGTTCGAAATCCTCTGCCAACGAGACCTGCGATTGTTTTCACGCTCTGGCTCCAATACCAGCGACGGGCGCGACCTGTTCCGCACCTTGACGCCATGTCAGAGAATCTGTCGTCGAGAATCTGCTGTTGCATGCCTGTTTCCTCTTCCACGATGAATAGACCAACGAGCCACACAGCGATGCGAGGCGGCTGAACTATCATCACTCGAGACATCACCAGCACCGCTCAGTTACGTTGAACTCGTGCGCCATGCTTGGAGCCTCCTAGCGAGCCCTTCGTACCAGTCCAACGCATTCTACGATACAACCGACCAAGCTTATGCGGAGACGAACAACTCCTTGAATTGGTGACATGCCTGGTAAATGCTAGCATTTATCGGGAGTTAGTCAGGTCTTGTCGCCGTCAACCCTCGGTGAGACAATCCGAGAAGTGGAGGGCTCGCAAAATGAAGCCTTCAAGTAAAGTCCAGAAAGCCATCTTCGTTGCAACTTTGCTGTTTCTTGGCGGATTATCGCGTGCGCAGGAGCAAAGAGCGAACGATTGGGGCAATACCGTGCACGGGTTGCAGATGCGCATTTATCTCGACCAGGCGGCAACTGGGCAATCCAAGGTTCCAAGTTTCAAGGTTGAATTGCGCAATGTCGGAGAGAAAGACCTGCTGTTCAATTTGGGGACCATGACTCGCAACGGGGACAATACGCGACTTCTGTTTCCTTGATTCTCGTTGACCCTCAAGGAAAATCTCATTGGCTTGAACTCAAGAGGTCTCTTCTGGGTAGCGATGCAGGAAAGGAAGTCCTTTTTCTGCCGCTTCCCGTTGGCGGCGCCTTCTCCTTCCCAGTGGAGCTGGACAACTATTGGGCTGCAACCTCGAAGGAATCCGACTACAAATTAGAGCCAGGGACTTACCGCCTCGCGGCTCACCTCGCCGGTTTCATTGAGACAGGCAATCAGCTGACATTCCGCTCGTTCCAACCCATAGCGGGACGCTCGTTTGACAGGGTGAACCCGGAAATCGGCCTTGGCCCGCCTCCCATGTCTAATACATTACAATTTGAGGCTCCAATCCGATAATTGCATGAGCGACCTCCCACAGTGGAGGAATTCTTGACGCCGGTGCAACCCGCAACCCCACGCATTGCCCTTTGCGCTGCCTATATTAAGGATGGAAAACGTCTGGCGTTCCCTTCCGAGTCCGGTGGTTGCCCATAAACCACCGCTGATTAACTAAGGGTCCTGAAATCAGGCAATTCCGGCTAAAACGTCGGCAAACGAAATTCATATGTTTTGGGGCTGGCTGCGAACGGCCCGGCGAGAGCGGTTGTCAACACCGCCCCCCCCATTCAGCGGTTCTCATCCCTATGTAATGTTACATTGCGTTGTGACTTGCCGCCGTATCAATTCGCCAGGGACAGGCCTCGTAAAAGAATGCTTTCGATTTTTTCCTGGAGAATTTCTGGATCGTGACGGCGATCGACGGCCTGATCGAATTCAAAGCGATCACCAGCCCGTGGCCAAGAAGTATACTGATAGCATGGATTACAGCGTAGGCTCTATCGTCCGCGTCCGCCTTTATTCCGGCCACATCGTGGACGCAAACATCACAGCCATCAAATCTCACCGCGCAGGCCGAAAGATTCACATCGTCTACGGCAACGTGACCGCCGTCATAAACCCGGCGCAGATTATCGAAGTTCAAATGCTGCCCAAAGACGGAGCAAAAAGGCTCTCGACATCACAAGTTTTGCGGGAAATCGCCGAAGATTATCGGCATTTAGCCGCCGA
>Ga0210403_10000665_pt1 | contig 34954 bp, 27 predicted proteins | sample IncBWC19MmetaG_FD_150863 | JGI IMG/M metagenome (GOLD analysis project Ga0210403, IMG submission 150863) | Forest soil microbial communities from Barre Woods Harvard Forest LTER site, Petersham, Massachusetts, United States - Inc-BW-C-19-M | ecosystem: Environmental > Terrestrial > Soil >...
TCATCCGCGTGGCCAAGCTTCTTCGCGACATGCGCGATGGCCCAATCGTCGTAGCAGTACTCGAAGGCCTTGCTGACCGATTCGCCCTCGAGGTCGCAGGGGATGAAGCCCTTGGTGCGGTAGTAGCTGAGACCCTGGAAGTCGTCCTGCATCGCACGCTTCATCATGGCCTTGTAGGCACGCTCGGTGGCGATGCCGGGGATGCCTTTGTTGACCGCTTCGGCGATGACGGCGGCGGAGTGATAGCCGGTCATGGTGCCGGTCTCACACCCCTGCAGCGGCCAGACGGGCATGCCGGCGGGGCTCTGCTCGGCCATACGGATCAGGGTGTTGGCGAAGTCGGGCACGCGCTCGCTGGACATCAGCGTATACAGCGGGTGGGCGGCGCGGTAGGTATCCCACAGCGAGAAGGCGGTGTAGTTGCGCTGACCGTGGTCGAGGTGATGGATCTGCTTGTCCATGCCACGATAGCTGCCGTCGACGTCGTCGAAGAGAGAGGGCCCGATCGAGGCGTGATAGAGCGCGGCGTAGAAGATGCGCTGGTGGGTCTCGTTTTCGGTTTGGATCTGGATGCGGGAGAGCTGCTGATTCCACTTCTCGCGGGCGCTGCGGCGTACGCGCTCGAAGTCCCATCCGGGCAGCTCGACCTTGAGATTGTTGGCCGCAGACTCGGCGCTGACGCCGGAGATGCCGGTCTTCACCAGGATCACGGGGTTGTGGGTGAGGTCGAAGAAGAGGACGCACTTCAGCGACTTGCCGGTAATCGGCTGGGCGCTTGCGGGAACCTCCGCGCCCTCCTGGTAGAAGGCCATACGCGTGGGACGCTGCGAGAACTGCATGGTGAAGAAGATCTGCCGGCCGTCGCCCCAGGCCTTGGTGGTGCGGCCGCCGGCGAGGGTGTCGGGTGCGGGGCTTTCGAGCTCCGCGGTGACGACAGCCGACTTGCCGTTGTAGGCGTAGCTGTGCTCGAGGTCGACGATGATGTGTCCCTGCTTGGGAGCATTTTCGCCGGTGGCGAAGCTGTAGCGGTGCAGACCGGTGCGCTCGGTGGCGGTCAACTCGGCGCGAACGCCGTAGTCCTTGAGCAGAACCGAGTAGTAGCCGGGTTCGGCGTGTTCGTCTTCGTGATCGAAGCGCGAGCGGTAGCCCTCGTCCGGATTACTGCGCGGGCCGGGCACGGTCTTGACTTCGCCGGTGCCGGGCATGACCAGGAAGTCGAGCAGATCGCCGCAGCCAGTGCCGCTGAGGTGGGTGTGGCTGAAGCCCATGATCGAGGTGTCGGAGATGTGATAGCCGGAGCACCAGTCCCACTGATCGTTGAAGGTGTCGGGGCTCAGCTGTACGGCGCCGAAGGGTACGGTTGCTCCGGGGAAGGTATGTCCGTGTCCGCCGGTGCCGATCCGGATATCGACCAGCGACGCGGGATCAAGCGCGGTTTGGCCCGATTTGGAGCCGGGGATCATCTTGCCGAATGCACTTGTCTGCGTTGCACCCACTGCATATGCTGCCGATACGCCGCCGAGAAACGTTCTTCTGGAAATCACGAATACTCCATGCCCCTGAGATCAAAAAATCGAAAGCCATGCCACTCCATCCGACTCGATTTGCCTGATGCCGGCTTCCCGATGCGGAGCATTGTTCAGGGTAGCGCCGCGTTACAGAGATGGGACCGCCGAGCAAATTGAATCGAGAGATGATTTAATCAAAAAACTGATCAAGTAGCTATCAAAAAATCCAGATCATGCACCTATCCAGAAACTCAGAAGGAATCTGCAGCGGGCGCGAAGGGGCTGGGAGGAGTACCAGCTGGCGTTCTGATTGCAGATGGGAGACCTATGCACTCTACGATGACACGACGCGAGATGTTACAGCTTGCGGCAGGCGCGGCAGCCACGGCTGCGCTACACCCATCCACTGCCTTGGCGGCCTCTACACCGACCTCGTTCGCTTCGAAACGTCCTGCGCCACAGGATAGACGATTCCATAGCCCTGCCGTCGAGGCCTATCTGTCGAGCGCAAAGCGGAGGATCGGCGATCCGGAACTCGCATGGCTGTTTGAGAACTGCTATCCGAACACGCTCGACACGACCGTCGAGGTGGGCAGCTTCGAGGGCAAGCCGGACACGGCGGTCATTACCGGCGACATTGCGGCGATGTGGCTGCGCGACTCCTCGGCGCAGGTATGGCCCTATCTTTCGCTGGCGGCGAAGGACCCTGCGTTGCGCCAGATGCTCGAAGGCATCATTCGCCGGCAGGCTCGGTGCATCCTGATCGATCCGTACGCCAACGCCTTCATGGCGGATCTGAATGCGCCCCCGCTGGAGTGGAGCCGGAGCGATGTGACGGAGCTCAAGCAAGGGGTGGGCGAGCGTAAGTGGGAGCTGGACTCGCTCTGCTACCCGATACGGCTGGCCTATGGCTATTGGCGCGCGACCGGAGATACAGCTCCCTTCGACCAGGGATGGAGAGCGGCGATGAAGCTGGCGGTCGAGACCATGCGCGTGCAGCAGCGCACGCAGGGCCTTGGGCCGTACCACTTTCAGCGAGTCTCGAAGACACCTACCGAGACCTTGGCTGGCGACGGCTATGGGTACCCGGTGCGGCCCGTGGGTCTGATCGCCTCCGGGTTTCGCCCCTCCGACGATGCCTGCACCTTTCCTTTCCTGGTACCTTCGAACCTGTTCGCGGTCACGGCGCTTGGCTACCTTGCGCAGATGGCCAACCAAGTCCTGCACGATGCCGCTCTCTCCAATGAAGCTGCGGCGCTGGCCGGCGAGGTGAGCAGCGCTCTGCGGGAGCATGCCGTCGTCAACACTGGACAGGGGACGGTGTGGGCTTACGAGGTGGATGGCTATGGCAGCCATCTGCTGATGGACGACGCCAACATCCCGAGCCTGCTCGCACTGCCTTATCTCAAGAGCTCTCCCGATGCCGGGCTCTATGGCCGTACCCGCAGCTTTGTCTGGAGCGAACGCAACCCGTGGTTCTTCCGCGGGAGCGCCGGCGAGGGCATCGGCGGGCCACACGAGGGCAAGGACATGATCTGGCCGATGGCGATCACCGTGTTCGCGCTCACGAGCCAATCGGAGGCAGAGATCGCACATGCCATCGCCATGCTGAAGAGCGCCAGCGCCGGATCGGGTTTTATGCACGAGAGCTTCGACCGCAACGTTGCCACCAAGTTCACCAGGAGCTGGTTTGCCTGGGCAAACTCCTTGTTCGGCGAGCTGGTGGCGACGGTGGCAGAGAAGCGTCCGCAGCTGCTCAACGCGGCCGGGTAGAGCGTATCGACGTATTCAAATCTGGCAGGAAAAAGCCGGGCAGAAATGGGCTGAGGTCTTGGCGAGGCACACTTCGTCGGGGTCCTTCGACTTCGCCTCGCACAATGCAACCGTGCGAGGCTTCGCTCTCAGGATGACAGCTTGATTGAGAATCCAATGGTTGCGTCCGAGCAGTAGGTCGATGCGCCCTAGGCAGAGCAGAGGAGCGCCTTTCTCGGAGGGCGCTCAGCCTCGTGCTTAATCCCCTCCGCAGGCCTCCGGTGGGTTAGAGATCCATCCTCAGACGCTAGCGATGAGACTGTGTCGTCCGTTCCCACCCTCCTCGAAATCTGACCGAATCTGCTCCAATTGCTCAGTTGATTGAGCGCTGATTTGACAATTTCATGCTTCAGCAAAGAAAATTATCCGAACCTTAGCAAGACGTTTATAGCGAAGGCGAGGATTTGCAGTAAAAAGCACCTCCCCCTGCTCTGCCATCTGAAGCGACCTTCGGAGACTTTGTCTTCGTTGCCGAGTCGCGTCCGGACGGCGGTAGCTAGCCATTTTTTCCTTACCAAACGTTGGAGGGCCAGTTTTGCGTATTCGAAATATTTTTTCCTTAAGTGCCATGGTCGTCGTAGCGAGCGGGCTCGCCTACGGACAGACGATTACGGGCTCGATCACCGGCGTCGTCACTGACCCGACCGGCGCGATTGTTGTTGGGGCCACGGTAACCGCAACCAATACCAGCACCGGAGTCGTGACCAGCGCAACGACCAACAGTGCTGGCGTGTATTACCTGCACTTTCTGCAGATCGGCCAGTACAAACTGACGTTCCAGGGAGCCGGCTTCAAGGAGCTCACGACCGACGCCTTCACGATCGAGGTCGATCAGGTGGCCAAGGTGGACGGCAAGCTTGAGACCGGCGCCGCCACTGAGACGGTCACCGTGACCAACGAGCTGCAGCCGATCCTCGACACCGACAACGCCACGCTGACCACGACGTTTACGGCGAACACGATCGAGAACATGCCGCTCAACGGGCGCAACTTCTCCTCGATCACCATGTTTCTTCCTGGTGCGGTCGACACCGCGCCCACGGGCATGTCGGACGTGAACGCCATCGAGCGCAGCACCGGCCCGGATGGTCAGGTCTCGGTCAACGGCAATCGCAATCAGAGCAATAACTATCTGCTCGATGGCATTGAGATCAACGAGACCATCAACAATACGATCGGCTATAACCCCAGCCCGGACGCGATCGAGAATCTGACGGCCATTACCTCGAACGCCGGCGCTGAGTACGGCAACGTGAACGGTGGCGACATCATCGCCGTTCTCAAGAGCGGCACCAATCAGTTCCACGGATCGGCCTTCGCGTTCCTCGAGAACTACAACCTCGACGCCAATACGTGGGCGAACAACTTCGCCTCGGTTGCGCGCCAGCCCTTCACCCAGACCATCTTCGGCGGCACCCTGGGCGGTCCGATCCTCAAGAACAAGCTGTTCTTCTTCGTGGATTACTCGGCCAATCGCTATCATCAGGGCGGAACTCAGGCGGCCTCGGTGATTCCGGCGGCCTTCCGCACCGGCGACTTCTCGTCGCTTCCGATTCAACTCACCCACTTCGTTGCCGGGCAAGGCCAGGTGAACTACGTCAACAACCAGATTCCGATCACCAATCCGGTAGCCCTATACATGTTCGCCCATCCGGAGCTCTACCCGCTGCCGAACCGGACGCCGACCGATGGCATCGCGCAGAATAACTATGTCGGCACCTACCGCAACACGGTGCGCAACGATCAGGGCGATGTAAAGATCGACTACACCATCGGCGCGCACGACTCCATCATGGGACGATACTCGCAGGGCATCGCCTCCGACGCCACCCCGCAGACACCGCTGGCCATCACCTTCCCGCCGAGCAACGACTACCCGTTCGAAGGCATTGCGCTGAACTGGGTGCACACGTTCTCGCCCATCCTCGTGAATGAGGCTCGTGCCGGATGGTCCCGGGTTCGCTGGGATCAGGGCCTTCCTCAGGACACCACCGGCGCCTTCGGCATGAACGGCAACTCGATCGTCGGCATCAACGCAGCCCAGCCCTACCCCGGCTTCGCGCTCCAGGACTTTGGTAATGGCCAGGGTCGCTCCAATCAGACCTACCTCACCTCCGTGGGCACCTTCGGCGGTGGCAGCAGCCTGATCGACAACACCTTTGCCTACGGCGATAACCTGACGCTGCAGCTCAACAAGCACAGCATCAAAGCTGGCGTTGAGGTGCTGCGCTATCAACAAAACGAGTTCTACCCCGGCAACGATGGCGTGATGGGGCGCATGGCGTACGCCGGCGCGTTCACCGGCGACACCATCTCCGACTTCGTCACCAACAACATCTGGTATGCCGGCATCTCCGGAAACGTCGGCCGTTCGGGCCAGCGCCAGTATCGCGATGCCGCGTTTCTCCAGGACGATTGGAAGATCCTTTCGAACCTGACGCTCAACCTCGGCATGCGCTACGAATACGATCAGCCGATCTATGAGGTCAACAACAAGCAGGGCAACATCGATCTGGCGACCGGTACGTATTACACCGCGGGGCAGGCTGGAGCGGGCGCCGTCTTTGGCGATGCTCGCGCGCTGTACCATCCGACCTATACCAACTTTCAGCCGCGCATCGGCTTCTCGTACCAGCCCAGGCCGCGTCTGGTGGTTCGTGGCGGCTACGGTATCACCAACTATTTGGAGGGTACGGGTGCGAATCTGCGGCTCAACTTCAACCCGCCGTTCCACCCGGTTTACTCCTACCAGGCAGTGGCCCCCTCCGCCACCAGCGCGGGCACTCCTCTAACCGTTCAAAACGCGATCCCCTCCGACGTTACCGGCTCGCTGGTGAGCAACACCTACCGTGCCTGGACGAACATCAAGCCTGCTTTGATTCAAGAGTTCACGCTCTCGACGGAGTACCAGTTGGATAACAAGACCTCCGTCGTCATCGGCTATGTGGGGCAGACCGGTCAGCACCTGGTCGATCCGCGCGCCGGCAACCAGCTGACCGCTCCCGGCACGGTCGCACCGTTCGCCAATTTGGTAGGTCAGACCGGAAGCGTCGTGATCACCGAATCGGAGGCCGTCTCCAACTACAACGCCGCACAGCTCCAGATGCGCCGGCGTCAGTCGCAAGGCCTGGAGTACCAGATCAACTACACCTTCGCCAAGGCGATGACCAATAACCCCGGCTTCTATGGCACTCCCAACGTCAGCGGCGCCGGCGCCTACTGGCAGGATGCCTACAACGGTCATGCCGACTACGGCCCCAGTGGAACCGATACACGGCACAGCCTGAGCGCGACCGCCGTCTACCAGCTTCCCTTCGGTCATGGACAGAGGTTCGGCGGCAGCTCCAACTGGCTGGTCAATGAGGCGCTCGGTGGATGGAAGATCACCGGAACGGCGATCGCGTTCTCCGGTCTGCCGGTTACCATCAGCGGTCCGGACACCACCAGCGTCAACAACCGCGCCTCACGCGCCAACCACTACCAGAACCTGAAGATCAGCAACCGCACGCTCAACAACTGGTTCGGCACCGGACCTACGGTCTACGAGCCGCTTCAGGTCACGACCATGGTCAATGGAGCTCCGGTCGTGAGCACGATCAACGGTTGTACCACCGGGCAGGCGCAGGCGCTGGGTTGCGCGTATGGTCCTACGGTCGGCGAGCAGTTCGGCTCCGCTGCGGTGGGCACCGAGCGCGCGCCGGGCTTCGAACAGCTCGACTTCAGCGCGGGCAAGCAGTTCCACGTCTATGAAAACCAGGCGCTGGAGTTTCGCTCGGACTTCTTCAACGCCTTCAACATCGCCAGCTACTCCAACCCGGACAACGGGATCACCGACAGCAACTTTGGTCAGATAACCAATGTGCGGGGAATCCCACGGACGATCCAGTTCTCACTGCACTACAACTTCTAAATTCAACTCGCAACATTCGGAGTTACATTCTGCCCCACGCCGCTCGATGCGGCTGGGGCAGTTTTTTTGCGAGGCGTGTAGGGAACATTCCGGAACGATGAGCGGGCACAAGGATCTTTCTACTTCCAGCTCGTCTCAACAGGACTGTCTCTGGTTTGGTGACTTGACGGCGCAATCGGCATAGGGGGAGAGTTTCCTCTCCTCCCCTGCCACACCACGCGGCATGCGGGTCCGCACCGGGCGGTTCGAGAAGTTGAGGTCAGCAGCTTCGCTCCACGCTTCCTTCCCACATTCGGTCGCCCTCATGCAGTTGCGCTTCGCTTCGCTCGCTATGACCTGCTTGCGGCGGGACTTCCACCCGCAGGAGTGCGCCCATGCTGGGCACCAAACAGAAAAGCCCCGGTCAGCGCCGGGGCTTTTCTGTTTGATTCAATCGAGGACAAACTTGGGAAGAGCGAGGCTCGATCCGTTCTGCTTGCGCGGTCGCTTCCGCAGAGAAGAGACCGCGATCGGACAGGGTCGGATCGTGGGCCCCGCGCAGATCTTAGTTCGACCCCACGCGTTCCTTTGGATAGAAACGGATTCCAAAGCTGCTGGTGAAGTCGGTCTTCGGTCCTGCTCCCAGCAAGGGAAATTGCCAGCGTTCATACTGTCCCATCGCCGTTACCTCGACGCTTGGACGGATCAACCAAGTCAGGTTCCCGGAGACATCGGTCATGTTGCCACCTTCGAGGAACGACTTATCCGCGATCATCCTGCGGTAGCTGACCGTGGCCTTGTTGCGGGCCGAGAACCAGTAGGTGCTGGATGCCTGTCCGCCGCTGCCCTGTCTCCCCACCCAGCTACCCAGAATCTGCCCGTAGTTCGTGTATCCCTGCGGGTAGTGCGCATTCGCGTAGAAATAGGCTTGATACGTGAGCTTGGGAAGATTCGTATATGCCCCCTCCATGCGAAGGTCCAGCTTCTTGAGCTTGGGCAGATGCGGGATATAGACCCCAGGGGACATGGCATAGCGAGCCACAAACTTCCCCTGAATGGGGTCGTCCCAGGCCATCATCTCGGTGTAGAGAACGGCATTCTTTCTCAACAACGGCGGATGATAGGTGAGGTTGAACTCCGTCACGCGCTTGCCAGGATCGACCGCCTGACCATTGCCCAGCGGTGAGAACGAGTGGAAGAACGTGCCAAAGGTCAGTGGGCGGCCATAACCGGCAAAGATCGTGGTATGGGCAAATCCAAATTCGAAGTTGTCGGTCGGCTTGATCGAGAGTGCGAGACCCCACAGGTAAGGAGGTGGAGTGAGCGCCTGGTTCGGGCTTCCTTGAATAATGAAGGTGGGCCCGAGGCCAACATAGTGAACTCCCCCTTGCCGCGCCAGGAAACCGTCGATGTGGACTGGACCGAAGATGCCGAGGAAACCCGGCAGCTTGGCCGGCTTTACCCGGGCGAACCGCAGCATCGGCATGGCGGCCGCATTGTTGGACAGGATCAACGATGTGGTTCTGTCGGGCCCCCACCACAGGCTCTGCTGGCCAGCGCTGATCTGCCAGTTCGCAAGATTCAGAGAGGCATAGGCCTCGATGGGACGCATCCTGCTGGTCGTTCCATTGAGCAGGTTCCAGCCAAACGGCATTCCATCATACGCAGCGATGGTCTGCTGTGCCTGCGGACTGTAGGTCGGTATTGCGGAGGCGTACTGATATTCCCCGCGGATGTAGAAGGACAAGGGACCGGTCTCGGCGCGTCCGGAGATCCCGGCGATCGAATTGACGCCCTGGCCATAAGGCCGGCCATAGTCATCGACCAGCGTCTGGCCAAAGTGGTATCCATCGCGCATAGGCGTGCCGGCGATCGCCGTGAAGCGCTCGTAGGCGTTGTCTACCTGGGCCGCGGTGTTCCTTGCGCCGTCGATCACCTTGGTTTCGTGGGCAAATTCGAGGCCCAGAGCGGCAAGTAACGTCGTGGCCGTCTCATCCTCGGAGTCGCCGAGATTGTCGTGAGCCTCCGCGAGCAGCCGCGCGCACTCCAGCCTCGTCCACGGACGAATGGTGGCGGTGCTCGTCGGCAGATAGCCCATCGCCGCCAGGCGATCGAGATCGTCATAGATCCAACTATCCAGCGGTACGTAGCTGGAGGCCTTGTAACGCGTCCCGGGGGAATCTTCCCGGGCTTCATCGGCATCGGAGACGCGGGGCAGTTCGGCCCTCCAGTCCCCAGCGTTGCCCGAGACAGGACCACTTAGAGGACTGTTCTGGAACCCCGGAAGCCCCACTGCAGCGGCGAGGTTTTCACTCGGTAGAGTTGTTGGAGTTGTCGAAGTTGTCGTCGGCGCGGTTGAGCTTCCCTGCCCCGCCGGCGAGTTGGCCTGAGAGGTCAGAGACTGCTGCCAAAATTCCGGCGTCTTCGCCGCAAGAGATTTGACGTTTATGCCGCCATCGACCGCCATCTGCATTTGAGGTGCAGATGGGATCTCATGACCTGCCGTCAACCCTGTACTCTGTGCCCGCCCGGCCGAAGTAATGCCGGTTATCAATATAGCCACTATCCAACTACGCACTCGCGCACTCCCAAAGAAACGGATAAAAATCAAATAAGACAACAGCGCCGAAGGGTCATCACCGGGGCTTCGGCGCACTGTTCTTCCTTTGTCAATCGTAGCAAAGCGCTGCCGATTGGCGTCCGGAGCCCAGTATCTCCGCATAAAAGACGCGAATAGAGGGTCATCGGCCGCGCCAGAGCGAGGATGAACGCTGGGAGCGGTAAACTGGAGATACATGCAGTACACTTATATTCTCAGTCTGATTGACGCTCACCTGGACCGCCTGACCAAGGCGCGGGAGATTCTTGCCACGCTCGATACCTCCCAAGAGACAACACCGCAACCAGTACCTCGACCTGCAGCGGACTCGAAGGCGCTGAGAACTCCGGGCGGACGAAGCTCGTCTGCGCTGGAGACGGGAAGCCACGCGATCTCGCCGCGTAAGAAGGCAGCGCCCGCAACGATGGTGCAGAAGCCATCGGCGAGCAACCGGGCCTCTGCTCCTCTCGCGAAGGTTTCGGAGACTGCGGCCTTGGAATCGGCTCCTGTTGCGGATGCACAGAATCGCCTGGACGAAGATCAACGGCAGGAAACGCGGAAGACGACCAAGAGCCCCATCCGCGAGACTGCGACGTCGCATCTTGTCGACAAGCTTCCAACCAAGCGGAAGAGGCTGGCCCCCAATAAGCCATCGAGTACGCCACTCGCACGAGCACTCGGTGGTCCGGTACCGGCGGCGCCGATCTTCATTCCTGCCGGCCAGGTCAGCCAGGAGTTCCAGGAGCGCTCGCAGCGGCATCCAGAGCCGGGAGCCGAGGGCAGTCTGTCTGGCTCGGCGGCTCCTGTCACCTTGACAGCCGAGTTACTTGCGCGGCGATGGGTTCAGGGCCTAGCCTCTTAGGCCTGAGCTTCCCATTGTGCGGTGGGCGACGACTCTTTGTTCTGCGGCCGCCCGGTCACGGCAGAAGCGGCGCTCTGCTCTGGCGTCGAGCTGCGAACAGTGGCACAATTGACAGGTCACAGGACGCTCTCCATGACCATGCGCTACGCCCATCTCGCTCTCGATCGCACGCAGCATACGGTCGTGCATCTGCTCGCTGGCAGTGTGGCGGCAGGGGTGGCGGCAACGGGGCAAGGTGCAGGTGCTTCCGGCACCGTCTCTATGGTGAAAGAGACCGTCCAGAGACGATATCTGATTTACAATCAGCAGGTTCCCTCCACGCGAAAGTGGCGAAATTGGCAGACGCACCAGACTTAGGATCTGGCGGGGCAACCCGTGGGGGTTCAAGTCCCCCCTTTCGCACCACCTCCACCATCACCCATCCCACCCTCCGAGACCCCGAAGCCCACACCCGATGAGCCAGCCGACCTCCGTGAACGACCCCTCCGCCGCCAAGACCGCACAACCGGAAATCAAACTCACACGCACCCCCGACTATCGCGACAGCTACGCCAACAGCGTCCAGGTCAAGATGAGCGTCTGGGACCTGCACCTGCTGTTCGGCACCATGCGCCAGGACACCGCCGAACAGGTCGACATCGAGAACTTCCAGGGCATCTACCTCAGCCCGCAGCAGGCCAAGGCGCTGTGGAGCATGCTCGGCCACAACCTCGCGCAGTATGAACAGACCTTCGGACCGCTCACGCTCGAGCCCAAACTGCCTCAGTCCGGCGGCCCTGTCCACTAACGGTGCGCCCCTCCCCGCACCCGCCTGGCCTTCACTCGCCCACCGCGCCGCAACGCCCGTCGCCCGCCGGCATCCCGCTGTGGATGCTCTTTCCGGCCTTCTTTTTGGCGGTCTGGCTCTCGCACTGGGCGCTGCTCCGCCTGCCCTACTTCTGGGATGAGGCCGGCTACTATATCCCGGCGGCGTTTGACCTCTTCCGCACCGGCAGCTTGATTCCCTACTCCACGCTGACCAATGCGCATCCTCCGCTGCCGGCGCTTCTGCTCAGCGGCTGGTGGCATATCTTCGGCTTCCATATTCTCGCAACTCGCACGCTGGTTTGTCTGGTCAGTGCTGCGGCGCTGCTTGCTGTCTACCGCCTCGCGCGCAACCTGCTGGGCACTTATGCCGCCGGCGCGATTTCCCTGCTGACCGCGCTCTACCCGGTCTGGTTCGCTCAGAGCAGCCTGGCGCACGCCGACATCTTCGCCGCCGCCTTCACCCTGTGGGCGATCAGCTTCTACCTCGAGCGGGGGGAGTCGGCTTACGCCGGTGAATGGCAGCCGCGTCTCGTTTATCGGCGCCGGATCTACGCGGCCGCGCTGTTCTCGCTTGCGGCGCTCGCTAAGGAGACCGCGATCGTCACGCCTCTGGCGCTTGCGGCCTGGGAGTTTTTTCTGCTGCTGCGCGACCGCCGTCCGGGCCTGCAGCGTGCGCATCTCGGCTGGATGGCGGCGCTCATCGCGCCGATCGTGCCGCTCGCCGGGTGGTACGCCTACCACCGCGCCCGCACCGGATTCATCTTTGGAAACCCGGAGTTCCTGCGCTACAACGCCACCGCCAATCTCGACGCGCAGCGCATCCTGCTCTCGCTTTGGCATCGGCTCATCCACCTCACGCTGCACATGGACCTGTTCGTTCCCACCCTGTGCACGCTGGCGATCCTGTTCGTGCCCCGGCTGCCAAGCGCGGGGCGCCGCGCCATTCCACGGCCTGTGTTCGCGGCGCTTGGCGTCATCCTGCTGGCCAACACCCTTGCCTTCTCGCTGCTTGGCGGGGCGTTGCTCACCCGCTATCTGCTGCCGATGTACCCGCTGGTTCTGCTGCTGTGCGTTGCAGAGTGGCAGAGCCGTCTGCAGCCTGCGCGATGTGCCGGGCTGGCTGCCCTGAGCGCCGTCGCGTTTCTCTCTGCCCTCTGGATCAACCCGCCCTATGGCTTCGCTCCTGAGGATAACCTCACCTATCGCGACATGGTCGTGCTCCACCAGCGCGCCATCCGGGTGCTGAAGCAGCGCTATCCCAAGGCCACGGTGCTCACCGCATGGCCGGCGAGCTCGGAGCTGGAGCGGCCCGAGCTTGGCTACACCGCCACGCCGTTCAAGGTGGCTGCAATCCCGAACTTCTCCTACGACGTGATCCAAAAGGCTGCGACCGACCCCGGCGCCTACGACACCGCGCTGCTGTTCTCCACCAAGTGGACGCCACCGCCGGGCGCGTTCGACCTGGGCCGCGCCAGCCAGGCCAGCAACACGAAGTACTTCGACTTCCACAGCGACCTCCGCCCGGTCGCTGCCGCCGCACTGCTGCATGGCGATGTGGTGTGGCAGGCCTCCAGCAAGGGGGAATGGGTCGCCATCCTGCGCTTCCCGCGCGTCTTCGACGCCGCCGTGGTGCCGCTGCGCCGGTTCCAGACAGCGCGGTAGCATCGCAGCTTGAGTCCGGCTGCCGATCCTCGCGGCCGTTGTTGCGTCCGCAGGGCGGGGTATCAATTGCGGAAACGACCGTCCCTTACCCATCCCCGGCTCACCCCCGCCTCCTAACACCGCATTGCGCGAAGCACTATACTCAACCCTGTGCTCGGACTGACCCCATCGCGCTCGATCCTGCGTCATTGCTTCCTCCTTTGCCTGCTCGCGGCGACGCCCTTCGCACCGGCACTCGCCCGCGCGCAGAGCCCCGCCGGCCCCGCCAGCGTGGCCGGCCAGATCTCCGGCCGCCTCGTGCTCGTGCTTCCCTTCGAGAATCGCTCGGGTCAGGCCAATCTGAACTGGATCGGCGACAGCTTCCCCGACACCCTCAATCAGCGGCTCAACTCCGCGGGCTTTCTCACCATCACCCGTGACGACCGGCAGTTCGCGCTCGACCACCTGGGCCTTCCCGTCGACTTCCGCCCCTCGCGCGCGACGACCATCCGCATCGCCCAGACGCTCGACGCCAACTTCGTCATCGTCGGCAACTACACGGTCGAGAACGGCCGCATCGCCGTCCAGGCCCGGGTGCTTGAGGTCAATCAACTCCGCCTCTCCACGTCGCTTGAAGACTCGGCCGAGCTGGCCCGGCTGTTCGACATTGAAAACGCCATCGCCTGGAAGGTGGCCCGCCACATCGATCCGCACTTCCCGGTGGCCGAACAGACCTTCCTCTCCGCCTCGGGGGGAGTCGGCCTGAGCGCGTTTGAGAATTACATCCGCGGCACCGACGCGACGAACTCTGTCGAACGCATCAAGCGGTTGAACACCGCCGTGACCGAGGCGCCGAACTACTCCGCCGCACTGCTTGCGCTGGGCAAGGCGGAGTACAGCGCTCACCAGTACGATCAGGCCGCCGCCGTTTTGGCCAAGGTGCAGGCGAACGACCGGCTGGCGCTCGAGGCCAGTTTCTATCGCGGCCTGGCGCGGTTCAACACCGCCAAGTACGGCGACGCCGAGACTGCGTTCGCCTTCGTCGCCGCTCGCCTGCCTCTGCCTGAGGTGGTCAATAATCAGGCGGTCGCCTCCAGCCGTCAGGGCAAGGATGCGGTTGCGCTGTTCGAGCGCGTGACCACCGCCGACCCGAACGACGCCGACTACCACTACAACCTGGCCGTCGCCCTTCTCCGCCGCGGCGACGCTCCCGGCGCCCTGCGCGAGCTCGATACCACCCTCAAGCTTCGCCCGGGCGACAGTGAAGCCGTCGAGCTTCACGCACGCATTACCCCGGCCCTGAAGCTGACCGGAACGCCGCTGACCGACAGCATCACCGCCGGGGGATTCGCGCCGGTCGAGCGCATTCGCCGCTCGTACTCGGAGGCCTCGTTCCGCCAGGCCGCGTTCCAGCTCGATGAGATGCGCGCCGTGCGCATGGCCACGCTTCCGCCGGCCGAGCAGGCCACGCAGTATACCCAGCTCGGCCGCGAGTACCTGGCGCAAGGCCTGATTCCCGAGGCAGAGCGAGAGTTTCAGGCCGCTATCACCGCCGACAGCAACAGCTCCCCCGCGCACGCAGGCATCGCGCAGGTGCGCGAGCAGTCCGGCAGCGCCGATCAGGCCCGCTCGGAGGCTCACCGCTCGCTGGACCTGCACGCCAACGTCGATGCCTGGATGGTGCTGGCCCGCCTGGACCTGAAGGACAACAAGCTTGCCGCCTCGGTCGCTGACGTCACCAGCGCCCTTACGCTCGACCCCAACAACTCCGCCGCCCTGGGCATGCGCGAGGCCCTGCGCGCCCGCGGCCAGAGCCTGCCATGAGAAGCCTTGATCCCTGCCGGGTGCCACCCCTGCGCGACCGCCTTACCGCCGGGAAGAGGAGCATCGAGCGAGGCTCGACCGCATACCGCAGCAGGCTATTCTTCCTCGTTCTCTCGCTGTTTTTTCTCTGCATCACTCTCTCGGCGCCGATATCCCTGGCCCAATCCCCGACCGTTCTCAAGCTCAGCATTCACGACACGATTCAGCCGGTCACTGCGGGGTATCTTGAGCGCGGTTTGACCGCCGCGGCCACCGGCCCTCAGCGCCCCGCTGCCGTTCTCATCTCGCTCGGAACCCCTGGCGGCCTGCTCTCCTCGACCCGCACCATGGTGGCGGCCATCGAGCACTCTTCCGTCCCGGTGATCGTCTACATCTCTCCGCCCGGCAGCCGCGCTGGATCTGCCGGGTTCTTCCTGCTCGAGGCCGCAGACGTCGCCGCGATGGCCCCCGGCACCAACGCCGGAGCCTCTCATCCCATCGTCGAAGGCACATCGCTCGATCCCGTCCTTAAGCAGAAGATTGAAAACGATACCGCTGCCTTCCTCCGCTCCTTTGTCACGCGGCGCAACCGCAACGCCGCCGCCGCCGAAGACGCCGTTCGCAACTCCAAGTCCTACAGCGACAGCGAGGCGCTGAATCTCAAGCTGATCGACGTCATCGCGCCCGACGACCGCGCCCTGCTCGCGGCGCTCGACGACAAGACCATCCGCAGCTTCGACGGCGCCTCTGTCACGCTGCACCTCAAAGACGCCCGCATCGTGCCGTTTACGCCCTCGCTGCGGGAACGCCTGCTCACCCGGCTGGCGGAGCCTGACTTCGCCGTTCTGCTCATGGTGATCGGTGCTCTGCTGATCTATTTGGAGTTCAACGTGCCCGGCACCATCGTTCCCGGAGCGCTCGGCACGCTCTTCCTTCTGCTCGGAGCCTTCGGCCTTGACCTGCTTCCGATTCGCCACACCTCGGTCGCGCTGCTGGTCGCCGGGCTGCTGCTCATGCTGCTCGAGGCCAAGTTCTCGAGTCACGGCGTGCTCGCCTTCTCGGGGGTCTGCTGCCTGGTATTCGGCCTCGCCACGCTGGTCGACGGCCCCATCGCCGAGCTGCGGGTGCATCTCGCCACCGCGCTGGCCGCCGGCATCGGGTTTGGCACGGTGTCGTTCTTTCTGGCGTGGATCGCGCTCAAGGCGCGGCGCAACAAGGTGCTCACCGGCCCGGAGGCCATGCTCGGCCACGCCGCCATTGCGATCACACCGCTCAACCCCTCGGGCGAGGTCGAGATCCGCGGCGAGCTCTGGCGAGCCACCCTGCGCGACCAGCTTGCCACGCTGCCAGTTGGAGCCCAGGTTATCGTCCGTCACTTTGAAAACCTTCGCCTGATCGTCGAGCCCGCCGGCACCCCAACGGCCGCCAGTGCTCCGACGCAGGGAGAGCCTCACTCGACACCGCCCCCAAACCGCCCAGCAGGGTAGACTTGAGCGAGATGATATAGTCGTCACGCTGCAAAACTGGTGCTTTACATGCACATTCCTCTGCTTGTCGTCGTTGCCATCCTCGTGCTCTACGTCGTCAACTCCATCAAGATCCTCAAGGAGTATGAGCGCGGCGTCGTCTTTCGCCTGGGCCGCGTCCGCGAGACCGCCAAGGGTCCGGGTATCATCCTGATCTTCCGCCCAGTCGACCAGATCGTCCGCGTCAGCCTGCGCCAGGAGGCGATGGAGGTCCCCCCGCAGGACGTCATCACCCGCGACAACGTCACTCTGAAGGTCAACGCCGTCATCACTTTGCGCGTCCTCGACCCCACCCGCGCCGTGATCGAGGTGGCCAACTACATCTATCAGACCTCGCAGTTTGCCCAGACCACGCTGCGCTCGGTGCTGGGCGAGGTCGAGCTCGACGACGTCCTCGCCCACCGCGATCAGCTCAACCTGCGCATCCAGAGCATCATCGACGGCCACACCTCGCCCTTCGGCGTGAAGGTCGTCTCGGTCGAGGTCAAGCAGGTGGACCTGCCTGAATCCATGCTCCGCGCCATGGCCAAGCAGGCCGAGGCCGAGCGCGAGCGTCGCGCCAAGGTCATCCACGCCGAGGGCGAGTTCAACGCCGCCGCCAAGCTGGTCGAGGCGGCGGCGTTAATGGCAACGCAGCCCATGACCCTGCAGCTGCGCTACTTGCAGACGCTCACCGAGATCGGCGTCGAGCGCAACACTACCATCGTCTTCCCACTGCCCCTGGAGCTGATGAACTTCCTCAACCAGACATTCGCCAAACATACCCTGGCGGAGAAAAAGGACTGATTCCGTGAACCCCCTCGGCCAGCGCGACCGCGATCTCGCAGACTACCCCTACGACAACGACCACCACCAGGATCGCCGCCACGACCGTCAGCCGGAGCGGGAGATCTCGCTCGGCACCGGCACCATCCTGGCCATCTTCTTCGCGCTAGCCGTGGTCTGCGCCGTCTTCTTCGGCTTCGGTTATGCGATGGGCCGCAAGTCCGCCGCCAGCGCAGCGGCCGCCGCCGCGCCCGCGCCCGATGCAGGCGCCACCAGCAACAGCTTCAGCGGCTTCAAACCGGCCTCCGGGAGTCCCTTCCAGACCACTCCCCAGGCAGCGGCAAATCCCCCGGCATCTCCCTCCTCGAGTCCGGATAGCGAGGCGCAGCCGACCGCCGGCCCTAGCGCCGGAACCGACCCCAGCTCAGAGGCCTCCGCGGGCACAGCGCCGGCGGCAAGCCAGGCAGCAGCTCAAGCCCCCGCACCAGCCGGGCAGGCCGCCGCGGCCGCACCCATCGTGCACCCGGCTCCGGCTGGCGCTGAAGCGGCCGCCTCCCACGCCGCCGCGCAGCCGGCGCGACCCGCTACAGCGTCACCCGCTCCGGCTGCGGCTGCGCCCTTGCCGGCCATCGCCAACAGCGGGACGGCCATGGTGCAGATCGCCGCCGTCTCCCACCATGAGGACGCCGACCTGCTGCTGGCTGCGCTCAAGAAGCGGGGCTACGCCGTCTTCGTCCGCCAGGAGCCGCAGGACCACCTGATCCACATCCAGACCGGGCCGTTCGCCACCCGCAAGGATGCGGAGGTCGTGCGCCAGCATCTGCTCACCGACGGCTACAACGCCATCCTCAAATAAGCTAGAACAAGAGAAAGTTTGGACGGATCGGATGCCCCATCCATCGCAGCTGCAGCGCGATGGGCGGGAGTGCACCACGAATCAGCCGGCCACCGTCTCGAGCGGCTGCATCTCCTTCGGCAGAGCCTCCGCGATGGCTCCCCGCACCGCCGCCATCAACTCCTCGCGACTTGCGTACGCCGACGGCTCGACCGGCGCCAGCATCTGCACACGCGCCACCCCGGGCGTGATCGCCGCGCTGCCCTTGTGCATCATGCGCTCCGTGCCTGAGATCGCCACCGGAATGATCGGAGCATTCGCCCCCTCGGCCAGGAAGAACGGCCCCTTCTTGAACGCCGCCAGCCGGCCGTCGCGCGAGCGCGTGCCCTCGGGGAAGACCAGCATATGCAAGCCCGCCTGCAGCGCCTCGCGCGCCGCGGCTACGCTCGCCTTGGCTGCCTCCACCTTGTGCCCGCGCTCGACCGGAACGAACTGCCCCATGCGCATCGCCGTTCCCAGGATAGGAATCTTCATCAGCTCGCGCTTCAGCAGCACCGAGCTGCGCCCCGGCAGCACCGGCAGCAGCACCGGGGGGTCGAGGTTCGAGACGTGATTCGCCATGAAGATGCAGCTGCGCCCGGCCGGCACCTGGTCGAGCCCGATCACCACCACCCGGATCCCGGACGCACGCAGGCCAAGACGCACAATCCACATGGCCACGCGGTAGAGCGGCCCAATATCGCCGATCAACAGGGAGAATGGAATCCCGATCACGCCGGCCACCGAGCCCAGCGTGATGTAGACAAACAGCAGCTTGAAGAAGGAAAGCATACCGCTACCCAGAATAGCCCACCGCCGAGCCCGAGCTCACCTGTTCGGGGAGGGCTACGCGCCCAACGCCGTCGGCAGCTTCTCATAGATGCCGCCGAATCCGCCGTTCGACAGGATCGCCACCACGTCGCCCGCCGCGAGCTCCGGCGTCAGCGCGGCTACGATCGCGTCGGCGTCGGCGTAGACAGCGGCTGGAACGCCGCGAGCCGTCAGGGCCTTGGCGACGCGCTCCGGATGCAGGCGTTCCGCCGCCGGAATGTTCTCCGACTTGAAGACCGCGGCCAGGATGGCTCGGTCGGCCAGCGCCAGGCTGTCCACCAGAGCGTCGGAGAAGACACTGCGGCGCAGCGTATTCGAGCGCGGCTCGAGCACCGCCCAGAGCCGCCGGTCCGGGTAGGCCGTGCGCAGCGCCCGCAGCGTCTCACGGATCGCGGTTGGGTGATGGGCGAAGTCGTCGATGATGGTGACGCCCCCGATCTCGGCCCGCACCTCCAGCCGCCGCTTGACGCTGCGGAAGCTGGCCAGCGCCTCGACGATCGCGGCCACCGGGACGCCCTGCCCGGCCGCTAGGGCCGCCGCCGCTGTCGCATTCAGCGCGTTGTGTTCGCCGGCCATGGGCAGGCTGAGTTCGGCGAAGAACTCTTCGCTGCGGTCGAGCCCCCAGTGCGTTACCCCGCCGGCCTGGCGCAGCCCCACGATGCGCCAGAAAGAATCGGGAGCGAAGCCGTAGCGTTCGACCGTGCAAAACGCCTTTGCCACGCATTCGGTTACATTCTCGCTGGCATCGAAGGCGACCAGCCGTCCGCGCCGGGGAATCAGGTTCACCAGCCGCCTGAAGGCGTTCTTCACCGCCGCGAGATCGGGGTAGATGTCCGCGTGGTCGAACTCGACGTGGGTGAGAATGACGGCGTCGGGGAAGTAGTGCAGGAACTTCGGACCTTTGTCGAAGAAGGCGGTGTCGTACTCGTCGCCCTCGATCAGGAACGGCTGCCGAGACGTTTGCCGGCTGTCTTCCAGCTTGCGGACCATGAAGCTGGTGCCGAAGTTCTCGGCCACGCCGCCGATCAGGAACGACGGCGCAAACCGGCTATCGGTTCGCGCCGCGACCTCGTAGATCCAGGCCAGCATGCTGGTCGTGGTGGTCTTGCCGTGTGTTCCGGCGACGACCAGCGATTCGCGACCGGAGAGAAACTCCTCATGCAGCAGCGCGGCCATCGAGCAGAAGGGAATGCGCGTGTCGAGCACATGCTCGAGCTCGACGTTGCCGCGCGATATTGCGTTGCCGACGACGACGAGATCGGGAGCGGGATCGAGATTGGCCGCTGAGTAGGGCTCGAAGACGGAAATGCCCAGCGAAGCAAGAAGATCGCTCATCGGCGGATACGCCGCCGCGTCCGATCCGGTGACGCGATGCCCCTGCTGCTGCAGCATCCCAGCCAGCGAAGCCATCGCTGTGCCGCAGATGCCGATCAGATGAATGTGTCGTGGAAGAACTGTGAACTCTCGCATCGGTCTGAGTTACAGGTTAGCCGTTTACGCGCCGACCGTCACGGCCGACTCGAGGAAGGAGAGCCGCGGCTCTCCCGGATCGGCAAGATCGAGGCGCACGCGCACCCCCAGCGGCAGCGTGACGTTCGGCCCGCCGACATGTCCGCTCGGCAGCCCCATGGCGATGGGACCGGCGAAGTCGCGCAGGGAGTGCAGGATCGCGGCCTCGAGCAGGTCTTGCTCTTCCGGACCGACGCACTGTCGCATGTCACCGAAGACGATGCCCTGCACGCCCTCGAGCAGACCGGCATAGCGCAGATGCAGCAGCAGACGGTCCCACTGGAAGGGCTTCACGCCGATGTCCTCGAGGAACAGCACGCCTTGCACAGGACGCGGAGCGAAGGGTGTTCCAATCGCCTCCGCGTAGATGGACAGACAACCGCCGTCGAGCACGCCCTCGGCGACTCCGCCACGCAGCACGCGCAACCCCTCTGCGGCGCCGAGCGACCAGCTGTCGCTTCCGCCAAGCGCATGGTTCCAGCTGGCCAGATCGACGCCGTCTTCGACGCGATCGCCGCGGCCGAAGTCCGCCGCACCCATCGGCCCATAGAAGGTCACCAGGTTCGCTTGCTGGCGCAGCCAGCAGTGCAAGGAGGTGTGATCGCTGTAGCCGATAAACGGCTTGGGATGCGTGCGGATCAGTTCGACATCGAGGTAGGGCAGCAGCTCCGCAGAGCCCCAGCCACCGCGTGTGCAGAGGATGCCGTCAATGGCAGGATCGGCGAACGCGTCCTGCAGGTCGCGAAGCCGCTGCTCGATGGTGCCTGCGTAGTAGAGCGGTCCGCGATCGAGCGCATGCGAAGCCAGCGCGGCGCAGTAACCGAGCGCCTCGAGCCGTTCGATGCCCTGCCGCACCAGCTCGGGCTTGGGCGTGCTCGCCGGCGATACCACGGCGAGCGTCACGCCGGGACGTAGCGCTGGCGGCTTGATAAGCGCGGGCACGTTCAAACGCCCAGCGCCTCGCCCGTGCAGATGATCTCGGCCCAGCCGGTCAGGCGCATGACGGCTTCGTTCGCCGGCCACACTGTGCGTTGCGCTCCGCCCTGTGCGATGGCGTTCAGCTCGCGGTTGGAGCCGCGCAGCACCATCGCCGCGGCCGAGGACGCACAGGTGCCGGTGCCCGAGGAGGTCGTTGGACCGCAGCCACGCTCGTAGATGCGGAAGGCGATCTCGTCGGGTGAGAGAACGCGCACGAATTCGACATTGGTGCCATGGGGGAAGAGGGGGCTGGTGCTGATCCGCTCGCCCAGCTGCTGCCAGGTCTGTCCGTGTGCGCTGAAGTCCTCGCTATCGACGAAGACCACAAAGTGCGGATTGCCGACGTTGACCATGGCGCCGGCGACGTTGCCGACACCTTCCACCTCGATGGTGCGCGGCATCACGCGAGGAACTCCCATCTCGCTCTCGATCAGGTAGCGGGGATCTGCATCTTCGATCACGACGCACTTGCGCGGTCCGCCGTGCGTCCCCAGAACTACCTGCTTCAGGCCCTCGCTCAGAGCCAGCCAGGCAGCGACGCAGCGCGTTCCGTTGCCGGAGAGCTCGGCCTCGCTGCCGTCGGCGTTGAAGAGCCGCAGAAAGAATGCACCGTCCTGCTGCCACTGGAGGAACTCGATGCCGTCGGCGCCGATGCTGGTGTTGCGTGCACAGAGCGTGCGCGCGAGCGCGGCATGGTTGCCCTGAGCCAGCGACTCTTCGAGAATCAGGAAGTCATTGCCACAGGCATGGGCCTTCACAAAGGAAATCATTCGCCTTACTCTTCCTCCTCATCGCGAAACGCGATGACCTCGTCGGTTTGGTCACTCTCGCGCAACTCTTCGAGCAGCAACTCATGTCTTTTGCGATCCGTCGTAATCAGAAACGTAAGCCGTTCCAGCTCCGCGACGCTATCCCTATCCACTATGTTAAGCCGCAGCGCAAAGCGATCGAGCACACTCAAGACCGCTCTGTAAATCTTACCTTGGTCCCTGCCGCGCACCTCGTACAGCAGCGGGTAATGCTTCCAACCCAGCTTGGACTCGAGCAGCCCCACAAGCTGCAGAGCGATAATCGCGATCAAGGTCGCCAACCCAGCCTCGACATACAGACCCGCACCGCAGGCCATGCCGATCGAAGCAACCGCGAAGACCGACGCCGCGCTGGTCAGCCCCAACACCCGGTTCCGCGTATGCAGGATCAGACCTGCGCCCAGGAAGCCTATTCCCTGCACGATATTCGAGGCGACCCGGCCCTTGTCGGGATTGCTGTCTCCTGCCAGCACCGCCGACAACATCGTGAAGAACGCACACCCCATGCAGATCAGCATGTTGGTGCGCAACCCCGATGCCTTGTGGCGCCACTCGCGCTGCAGACCGATCACCCCACCCATCGCCACGGCCATCAGCAAGCGAGTCGCGGTTCCGCTCGAGAGCAGCATCTGATCGATTTGGCTGAAGTTATACGGCGTGGGTACATGCATATGGTTATGGCTGCGATAGTAGCACCAACAGTTACAGAAGCAGGCGGAAAATCAGGGTCGCGGCGCCGCGTGCACCACGCCGTAGCGGTCCGACTGATAGATGCGGGCGCAGGGCTGGCCGGTCGTGCACAGCACGGTCAACTCGGTGAGTCCGTCCGGATGCTTTGCCACCGCCTGCGCGACGGGATCTCCGGCGATCGCGACGATGTACATTGCCTTGTCCGCGGGTGCGGCCAGCGCGGCCTCCCAGCTATCGCGGTCACCTTCGTTCAAGGTTTGGCGTAGAGGAATCCCGGCCCGCTGCAACGCGCCGATATGGTCGGAGTTGGCCATGAGGATCGGCGCTCCGACCCGAAACGATTCCAGCTGACGCGCGATTGCGGACTCAAACGGAACCCGTGTGGTCGAGTTGACGATGCCCTCTTTCAGAACCAGCGGCACGGAGTAGATCATCGCAAAACTGTTGACGACCACGAGAACGAGCGCAAGAGGATTCATCCATTGCGCGACCGGAGGCGTGGAGTCGGCCCACACTCGCTCGAGGCCAGTGAGGGCGACACACGCGAACAGCGCCAGAGCCGGCAGCATCTCCATGCCGTAGCGTGCGTTGTAGTACGAGTGCGGATAGAGCTGCGGAATAAAGATCGGCACCGATCCGTAGGCCACCGAATACAGGTAGAACGGCAGCGGCAGCCAGAGCAGAATTGCGGCGCGATGCGCTCCCACGAAGCTGCGGCGCACGATCATGTAAAGGCCGCAGAGCGCAGCGGCCAGCAGGGCGAAGCCGGTCTCCCACGCGGCCGCATCGACTTGCGCGGTACGGGTGTAGAAGATCAGCGCCCAGCCGAGATTGTGCCAGCCGCGGTAGTGCGGAGCGCCGGGAGGGGTTGTCTTCTTCTCAATGGCGGCGGCAGAGTAAGGCCCGCGCATGAAGTCGAGCGGGTCGTGAAAGAAGTGCTGGTTGTAGGCGAGCCAGAGCAACGGCCCGGCGACGGTGATTACGGTGAAGATCGTGAAGGCGGGAGCCACCGCGCGACGTAGTTTCTTGTCTCGCAGCACCATCCAGGCGAGCATGCACCAGATGACCGCACCCAGGATCCAGCCATCGTAGCGGGTGAAAACAGCGGCAAAGATCAGCAGCGCGATCTGGATGAGCTTGCTGCGAACCACCGGCACGCTGGCAGAGCGAATCGCGTCGACGCATTCGAGCGTGAGCAGCGTCAGCCACACCAAAAGCGCGAGAAACAGCGGCTCGGTCATGGCCGTGGTCGAGAGATACAACAGATTGGGATTGAGCACGTAGAAGGCGGTCGCGACGATCGCCCATCGAGGCACCAGCAGGCGCCGCGCCAGGCGATAGAAACCGGCAGCGCCGGCCACGAAGCACAGCAGCGATGGCCAGGCGCCGGCGAGTCCGTCCTGCCACCAGGCCATCTTCTGCACAAACGGCAGGATCAGCAGATGCGGCAGCGGCAGCCATACTCCGCCGAGCTGCGAAAGCCCCGGGTTGCGCGAGTCGAGGATGCGGCGCGCGTTGCCTAAATGCGCCACCGCATCCCCGTAGAGAAGCATGTAACCGTGCTGGTAGCAGAGCAGAAGAGCGACGAACGCCAGCAAAACCGCAATCATCGCGATGGGAAGAGTCTCTTGCCGGGTCGCAGCGCGAACCTCGTCGGGATTGTCGGGAATATCTTTGTCCGGCCCCCGAAGCACCGAGGTTCGCTGCGTCTGCTGCCTGCTTCGCCTCGCCACTTATGCCTCCAGGTGGTCCAGGTGAGAGATTTCACGGAAGAGCTTGAAGCGCGCGTCGATCTCCTCCTTCGTCACCGCCTGCAGGCGCTCGGTACCGAAGCGCTCGACCGCAAACGAACCCATCACGCCGCCGTAGAACATCGCGGTGCGAAAGGCGGCTGGGGTCAGCTCGGGCTGCGAAGCAAGATAGCCATAGAATCCGCCGGCGAAAGAGTCGCCAGCGCCGGTGGGATCGACCACCTCGGCGAGCGGAAGCGCAGGCGCACGGAACGGCCGCGGCGCGGCTGCGAACTCGGGGAAGGAGCGCTTGCTGAAGAACGCCGTTGCGCCGTATTCGCCGTGCTTGACCACAAGCGAGCGCGGCCCCATGGCCATCACCTTCTCGGCAGCGCGCACCGGATTCTGTTCGCCGGAGAGCATGCGCGCCTCGCCGTCGTTGATCAGCAGAGCATCGAGTTCGCGCAACACCACGGCAAGGTTTGCGCCGTGGTCCGCAATCCAGTAGTTCATGGTGTCGCCGCACACCATCTTCACCTTCGTCATCTGGCTGCGGACTCGGGCCTGCAGCACGGGATCGATGTTGGCGAGGAAGAGAAAATCGCTGTCGGCGTAGGCCTCGGGGATCTTCGGCTCGAAGGACGCGAAGACGTTGAGGTCGGTCCCGAGCGTCTTGGCCTCGTTCAGGCTGCCGGCGTAAGCGCCGCTCCAGTGGAAGCTGAGCCCGGGGGCGTGCTCGATGCCCCGCGTATCGATCCCGCGCCGGGTGAATACGGCCTCGTGCTCGGGGGTGAAGTCTTCGCCCACCACCGCAATCACTCGTACATCGGTGAAGTAGCTCGCTGCGAGCGCAAAGTGGGTGGCAGCGCCGCCCAGAATATGATCGACCTTCCCATGCGGCGTCTCGATCGAATCGAACGCCACGGAACCAACTACAAGAATGGACATGGATCTCGCTTTCCTAATCTAAAATCAAATGAAACAGTGATAGTTACGATTACGCAATTTTAACTAGAGATACTTATCGAGCAGAAGAGCGAGCCGCTGCCTGGTCGCATCCGGAATCGCCTTGCGGTCGGTGAGGATGGCATACTGCAGAGCGGTCGCACACGCGCACTTGCGCTCGGTGGGCATCGCGCCCACAGCGGCCCGGACCACCTTGGCGGCGTTCTCCGCATTCTGGTGCAGCACGGCGACGATCTGGTCGACGGTGACGTCGTCATGGCCTTCGCGCCAGCAGTCGTAGTCGGTCACCATGGCCACGGTGGCGTAGCAGATCTCGGCCTCGCGAGCGAGCTTCGCCTCCTGCAGATTGGTCATGCCGATGACGTCCGCGCCCCAGCTGCGGTAGAGGTTGGACTCCGCGCGGGTCGAAAACTGCGGCCCTTCCATGCACACGTAGGTGCCGCCGCGCTTGCCGACGACGCCAACCTCGGCGCACGCGGCCTCAAACGTCTTGGCGACCGTACCACACACCGGATCGCCAAAGCCGACGTGGCCGACGATGCCGTCGCCGAAGAAGGTCGACACTCGCGCAAAGGTGCGGTCGATGAACTGGTCCGGGATCACAAAGTCCGTGGGCTTGTGCTCTTCCTTCAAGGAGCCGACCGCGGAGATCGAAAGGATTCGCTCGACTCCGAGCTTCTTCATCGCATAGATGTTTGCGCGAAAGTTCAACTCGCTGGGAAGCAGGCGATGCCCGCGTCCATGACGCGCCAGGAAGGCGACCTTGCGCCCTTCCAGATCCCCTAGCACGAAGGCGTCGGATGGCTCGCCAAATGGCGTCTCCACGCGCTCTTCACGTACATTTGTAAGTCCAGGCATGGAATACAGCCCGCTGCCACCGATGATCCCAATCTCTGCCTTCTGCAATGAACTTGCTCCTCCACCGGATCGAGCCCGGCTCTTTCATTCTTTTGATCAATCTCTGCGGCGTCGAACTCGTGCTCGAAAAAAGCTACCGCCGATCCAAAGTATATCGTCCGGCTTCATTCAACATGCCCGCCTTCACCATGCCAAAGCTGGATAGGTAGCGTGCCAGCGCCAGCGTCAGCTCCCCGGGCTCCTGCTTCGGAGCAGGAGAGGAGGCAATCTGGATCGGTCCCTTCGATTGCGCGGCGACGATGCTGTCCTCGAGCTTGCGCGCCAGCGGCAGTGCGAAGCCCTCGGCGATGAACACCCCAGTGCCGTAGATCGCGATCAGGACGTCGCCTTCATTGGTGCTGTAGACCTGCTCCCGGTCGTCGGCCTCCTCCTGATTGCGGCGAACCAATCCCGAATACTTCCGCGGCAGCTGGTCCGTATACACGCGCAGAAACGATCGCGCGGAGTCCGGGTTGGCCCAGCGCGAGTAGTAGATCAGACCCAGCGAGGCGCTGGATTGCTTCTCCGCAGCGGTCGCCGACTTGCGCTGCGCCGCATAGTAGATGCCGCCCTTCCACATGGGCGAGAGCGCGCTTGCGATCTGCCGGCCGCCGAACAGCTCCAGCAGAATGCGTGCGTCCAGCTCGCCCATGACGCCGATGTCATAGGGCGTGTACTCGGGATCGAGCAGCGGATGGATATCGGGCAGCCGCAGCACCGGCACCGGGGTATGCGCCAGATAGGCGTCCGGATGGATGATCTCGAAACTCGACGACGGCGGATGCGCCAGCACCCCGGCGAAGGCCGCCTCGCGGCCCCCCTTGATGAGCACCGACTGCTCGAAGCTCAGCCCGTCGCCATAGGGGAACAGCAGCGACTGCTGCAGCAGCAGCGGCGCCCGCGCGAGGACCGGCGATCCAGCGGTATCGCTGGTCATATCCTTCAGCTTGTCGGCCAGGTCCGGCGCGTCCGCCAGCGTCTTGCCGGTCGAGCGCAGCGAGTAGTCCACATACACGACCATCGCCTGGCCTTCGGTGACCGCCTCGCGCGCCGTGTCGCCCTCGTCGAACTGGAGGTGCCGGTTGTCCTCGCGCATGTCCTTGGCAACGCCTTTGGCCTCCACGTCCGACCACTTGCTCAGATCCACACGCTGATCCTGCAGGGCATGGGTCAGCTCATGCGCTAGCACGGGTTTCTGCTCCTCTGGCTCGATCCAATCCAGCAGATTCACGGTCTTCGTCTTGTCGTCGTAAAAGCCGGCGATCTGCTCGGTGAGCAACGACACCAGGAAGGGACGCAGATGAAAATCGCGGTCCAGCAGACCGAACTTCTTCAGCACCAGCTCGGAGCGCTCCATGCGCTTGGTGCTCTCATCCTCGTCGAACTTCTGCCGCAGGAAGCGGGTCACCTGATCGCGCGAGATCAGCTTCCGCTTCACGGTGTGCTCGATCGGCAGCTTGGAGTCGGTGCTGGCGAACTGCAGGATTTCGTCAACCGACCGAAACAGCTCCTTCGCCTGCTCCTTGGTGACGTGCGTCCCAGTCGGTATCGGGACAGGCGTCGCGGCTGGGGCAGACGGTTCAGTCGGGACAGGCGTCCTGCCCGAGGCCGGCGGCGGCTCTTGCCCACGCGCCGTCCCTGCGGCCACAGACATCCCCAGCGCCAGCAACGTCGCCGCCACTCCCCAGCGCCCTCCACCCCGACTCAACTCTGTCATACGCCTCCGCTCCACCCCATCCAGATCGTTATAATCAGTGTACGCAGAGTATTCTGCGCGTGTCCGCATTGGTTTGCGATCGAAATCGAGCTCCTGACGCCCATGACCGCCTCCGTCCATCCCGCCAACCCGAGCATCGCCGACGCAGCCGCTGCGGTCTCGCCGCTTCAAGCGCTTCTTCAGGGCGCCGCATTCGCCTCGCTGGAGGAAACGGGCTGGATTAAGATCACCGGCGACGACCGGGTGCGCTGGCTCAACGGGATGACCACGAACTCCATCCAGCAACTGCAGCCCGGCGAAGGCAACTATAACCTGCTGCTCAGCGCGCAGGGCCGCATTCAGGGCGACGCCTACGCCTTCTCCCTTCCGGACAGCCTTCTGCTCGAGACCGGACGCGCCCATATCCCGGTTCTGATGGAGCTTCTGGATCGCTTCATCATCATGGACGACGTGCTGCTTGAAGACATCAGCGCCGAGCGCCGGGGACTGCTCTGCGCCGGTCCCGTTGCTGCCACCTGTCTCGCCGCCCTGGGGATCGAGACAGCGCCGGGCGATGCGCTCCAGCTGCGCACCATTTCCTGGAGAAACTTCGAGGTCACGCTGGTCAGCGCCTACAGCCCGCTCGTGCCGCGCTTCGAGCTGTGGACCGACGCCGCCGGCGTGCAGGCGCTCGCCGAAGCCCTCAGCACGGCCGGCGTCCGCCACTTGGATGCGGCTGACGGCTCCGATGCCCTCGAACAGCTTCGGCTGCTCGAAGGTACCCCGCGCTATGGCGTCGATATCCGCGAGCGCGAGCTGCCGCAGGAGACCGGCCTGACCCGCGCCCTACACTTCGCCAAAGGCTGCTACCTCGGCCAGGAGATCGTCGAACGCATTCGCTCTCGGGGCAACGTCCACCGCACCTTCCAGGCATTTCTGCTCCGCGGAGAGCTTCCTGCCGCCAGCGCCGCGCTCGAGTCGGAGGGCAAGGCGGTCGGCGAACTAACCAGCATTGCCTCCGTTCCGCTAGCCAGCGGCACCGTGCAGCTCGCGCTCGGCTACATCCGTCGCGAGGCACTGGACCGCGGCCTAACCATTCACTATTCCGGCGGCGAGGCCACACCCGTCGCCTTCCCCTTCCGCGACGCCTTACGCCCGGGTTGATCGCTTGAGGCTCTAAGATGGCGGAAGCCTTGCGCATCTGGCATTCTGAGTATCTAGGCTCCGTATCGAAATCGGCCAATCTGCAAATCCATCGCTTTCTTGAAAGAGTATTCCTATGGCTGAAAAACCCATCCCCTTCGTCGTAACCGATCGCCGCAAGTTCACCCTCGATGGCGAGCCCCGCCAGGAGTTCCAGGACAGCAAGGAAGAACGCGAGCGCCACGAGAGAAGCGAGCAGCAGGAGGCACAGCAGCGCCCCGCCGCGGCTCCCCCCGCACAGCCTGCGGCGGCCGCCGCGCCACCGGAACCCACATCCAGCGAACCCGACCTGCCCCCGCCACCCACCGGCGAGCAGATGGAGCAGTCCAAACTGGCCTTCGACGCCACCGCCGATCGCCTGGACACCGCCATCCGCGCCACCAACCCGGGCATGGAACGCGCTCCAGAGATGAGCTTCGAGCGCCTTGTGCAATCCGTCTACATGACCGCCATCATGCAGCTGGGTGGCGCCGCTCCTGAGGGGCAGGCCCCGCATGTCGACATTCTGGGCGCGCGGCAGAGCATCGACATGCTCACCGTCATCGCGGAGAAGACCAAGGGAAACCTCAGCGAGGACGAGTCCCGCCTGATCGACAGCGCGCTGTTCGAGCTGCGCATGGGCTTCCTCGAGATCACGCAGGCGCTGGCGCGCTCTGCGGCGGCCAAGAACCCGCCGCCGGGCGGCGGTGCTCCTGGCGGACCGCGTCCCGGCTTCGGCCCAAGCATCGTTCGTTAGTCCTTTCTCCCGCTAGCCCGTACGTCCCGCAGTTAGCCCGTTCGACCGCCAACGCATGCTTGCCACCCTCACCTTTCTCGGCACTGGCACCTCCATGGGCGTCCCCACCCTGGGGTGCCGGTGCACCGTCTGCGTCTCAGCCGTCTCCCCTGGCGGCGATCCGCGCAACCGCCGCACACGGCCGTCGGTGCGCATCGACTACGCTGGCCACACCGTTCTCATCGACACCGGCCCCGACTTCCATGCGCAGGCCATTCGCGAGGACCTCCGCCGCGTCGACGCTGTCCTCTACACGCACGGCCACGCGGACCACATCCTGGGCATGGACGACCTGCGCCCGCTCAGCTTCGGCGTTCCCGGCAACCTGCCGCTCTACGCCGACGAGGCCACCGCCTCCGCCATCGAGCACGTCTTCGCCTACACCTTCAGCCCGGCCAATCGCTACGCCACCAGCGCACGCGTTCACCTGCACCGGCTCGACGAGACCCCGGGCGCCGGCGTCGATCTCTTCGGAGCCTGCTTTCGCCGCATCCCCGTTCTGCACGGCCGCCAGCGCATCAGCGCCTTCCGCTTCGGCTCGGCCGCCTATCTCACCGATACCAGCGCTATCCCGGACGAGAGCATCCCCCTGCTACAGGACCTGGATCTGCTCATCCTCGATGCGCTGCGCCGCGAGCCGCACCCCACCCACTCCAACCTGGAGAATTCGATCCGGCTAGTCGAGGAGCTCAAGCCACGCCGGGCTCTGTTCACCCACATGAGCCACGACCTGGACCACGGCCCCACCGACGCTGCTCTTCCGCCCCACATCCGCCTCGCCTACGACGGCCTGCAGGTGCAGTTTGAGATCGCGGAGTCGGAAGCAGCCCAGTCTGAAATCGCCCAGCTCGAGATCGCTCAGCTTGACGGAGCCAAGTCGGACATTGCCTCATGAATATCTATCGCTCGCTCTCCGAACTCCCCGCCTCCTTCGGCCCCGTTGTCGCCACCATCGGCAACTTCGACGGCGTCCATCGCGGACACCGCTGGGTGATCGCCGAGGTCATCGCCCGGGCCAAGGCGCTCGGCATCGGCTCGCTCGCCATCACCTTCGATCCGCACCCGGCCCGCGTCCTGCGCCCGCAGCTCGCCGTGCCGCTGATCACGCCGCTCGCGGAGAAGCTTCGCCTGCTCGCCGCCACCGGCATCGACGCCACCCTGATCCTGCCCTTCGACGAGAGCTTCTCCCATCTGACTGCGCGCGACTTCGCCGCCCAGGTACTGCACGATGCGGTCCACGCCCTCGAGGTGCATGAGGGCGAGAACTTCCGGTTCGGCTACCAGGCCGAGGCCGGGATCGACGGTCTCGAGCAGCTCGGCCGCGAGCTCGGGTTCGCGGTGCGCGTCTACACACCGCGCAGCCTGCGGGGCCATATTGTCTCCTCGAGCCGCATCCGGCAGTGCATCGCTGCCGGTGACGTCCGCAGCTCGCGCACGCTGCTCGGCCGCCCCTTTACCATCCTCAGCACGCCGGCCTCGGGCCGCGGATACGGCACCCGCTACACCGTGCCCACCATTAACCTGGCGCCCTATCCCGAGCTGCTGCCGGGCAATGGTGTCTACATCACCAACCTGACCGTCGGCGAGGGTTCTGGGGCGGAGACGTTCGACGCAGTCACGAACGTCGGCAATCGACCCACCTTCGGCGCGGACTCCTTCACCGTGGAATCGCATCTGCTGAACTTTCACCCCTTGGAGCTGACCGAAGAGACGCCGCTCGAGCTCGCCTTTCTCCACCGTCTGCGACCGGAGATGCGTTGGCCCAGCGCGGAGGCGCTACGCGAACAAATCGGCCGCGACGTCCAGCGCGCACGCCGCTACTTCAGCCTGTGCCGCGCCGTGATCGCGAGACCTGCAGCCGCTCCGCAACACCTGCCCGCTTAGAGCCGAGCTTTGCAATCTGTTAGCGACAACTCAGTGCGGATGTCATGCCTGAGTGCTCTACGTAGCGCCCCGGATAGCCTCGCTGTGCCTGTTATTCGCGGCGCGGTGCACGACCCAGATCCGCTCGTAGCGGAATTTGCCACAAGGCTTCTCACCGACTACTACCATCTTCAACTTCCTAGAGAAACTCCAAGATAATAAAGCGCTGCGATCAAACCGGTCGTGCACCGAACCGCTCGCCATCGCTTCCCGCAGCCGTACTTCGCGGCAGCGTCGCAAACCGTGGCGGCGCGACGGACGGCTTCTCCGGAGGCGCTGCAGCGGGCGCGGTCACTCCGCCTGCGGGTTTCGCCGGAGCCTCCGGCACGTCATGAGGCGCCGGCTCCGGAGCCGCTTTGGGAGCCGGTCGGGGAGCAGCTTGAGGACGAACTGGCACAACCGGCGCCGCCGGCACATCCAGCTCCTTCTTGGGAGCCCCCGCGGTGGCGAAGGCCTCGTTCGGCTTGTTCGCGATCGCCGCCCGCATGAAGTCCATCCACATCGGCAGCGCCGCCCGCGCCCCCGTCTCTTTTTCTCCCAGCGACTGGCGGTCGTCGAAGCCGATCCACGTCCCACAGGTCACCGAGGGCGAGAAGCCGATGAACCACGCATCCGTAAAATCGTTGGTCGTGCCGGTTTTGCCACCCAGCGGATGGTGCAGCTGCGCGGCCGCCGCCCCGGTGCCGCCCGACACAACCGCCTGCAGGAACTGCATCATCGTCCACGCCGTGTCGAGCGAGATCACCTCCGTGACTGCGGGCGTCGCACTCGCGAGCGGCATCCCGTCCGCCTGCGTCACCCGCCGGATGTAGTGCGGCTCGATGCGTACGCCGCCGTTCGGGAAGACGCTGTAGGCGCCCACCTGCTCGGCCAGCGTGATGTCGGCCGAGCCGATCGCCACTGGAAGAAAGGCTGGGATGTCGCTGGTGACCCCAAAGCGGTGCGCGGTCGCGATGACCTTTCGGATCCCTACGCGGTCCGCCAGCTTTAACGCGGGAATATTCCTCGACTCGGCGAAGGCATTGAGCAGCGTTATCGGCCCCTTGAAGTCGGCCTCGTAGTTGTGCGGCGTGTACGGACCACTTGGAGTTGGAAAGGTCGTCGGCCCATCGACGATGATGTCGGTGGGCTTCGCTCCGGCCTCGACCGCGGTGGTGTACACGTACGGCTTGAACGACGACCCCACCTGGCGCTGGGCTTGAGTGGCGCGGTTGAACTGCGACAGCGCGAAGTCTCGTCCGCCCACCATCGCGAGGACCTCGCCGTTTGAGTTGTCCACCGCCATCATCGAGGCCTGCGCGCCCGAGTCCTGCTCGAGCAGCGCATGCACCGTCCCCTCCGTTTGCTCGCCCGGCTCCGCTGCGATCTTCACGTACACCAGGTCGCCGTTGCGCAGAAAGCTGTCGGCGGTCGGAAACTTGGTCCACGCCCAATCCTTCGCCGTCATCACCGCCTTGCGACTGCCGATCTTCAGCGTCACCCTCTCCGGACGCACCTCGGTCACCAGAGCGTGGAGGTAGCTCCCCGGCTCGACGGGCTGGGTCCAATCCGGATGCCGGTAGATCTCCGCGTCGAGCCCCGCCAGCACCACATTCTGCAGGTTGCCCTTCCAGCCGTGGCGCCGCTCATAGGCCGCGGTGCCATCGAGCACCGCCCGGTTGGCCACGCGCTGCAGATCGAGGTCGAGCGTCGTCTCCACCCGCAGACCGGCGCCGTGGACCGCCTCGACTCCGTACTCCTTCTCCAGCTGGCGCCTCACCTCTTCGACAAAGTAGGGCGCCTCGCTGTTGACCGGGGCCTCGATGTGCAGACCGAGCGGCGCCGCCTCCGCCGCCGTCGCCTGCGCCGGAGTGATCTTGCGGTCGTGCAGCATCTCCGCTAGGACCAGATTGCGCCGGCGCAGCGCCCGATCCGGAGCGCGCAGCGGCGAGTAGTACTCCGGCCCCTTGGGCAGCGCCGCCAGCAGCGCCGCCTCAGGCAGCGTCAGATCGCGGACATGTTTGCTGAAGTAGAACTCCGACCCTGCCTCGAAGCCGAAGGTCCCATGCCCCAGGTAGATCTGGTTGGCATACAGGGCAAAGATCTGCTCCTTGGTGAAGCGGCGCTCGATCTGCATCGAGAGGAAGACCTCCTGGATCTTCCGCCCGTAGGTCTTCTCCGCGGAGAGAAACAGGTTCCGCGCCAGCTGCATGGTCAGCGTCGACGCTCCCTGCACGTGGCCCTGCGAGTGCACGTCGCGGTAGGCCGCGCTCACCGCGCGGAAGAGGTTGACCCCCCAGTTGCTCTCAAAGCTCTTGTCCTCGATGGAGATGATGGCCTGGCGCAGCACCGGGGGAAAGTCCGTATACGGCACCACAACGCGCCGCTCCAGCGCGAACGAGCCGAAGATGCGGCCGTGAATGTCGTAGAGCTCTGTCGTGGTCGCGGGCCGGTAGCGGACTAGATCGTCCATCTGCGGCAGGTCGATCGAGTACACCAGCATCAAGCCGCACATCACCCCGAACAGCGAGGACAGAGCCAGCAGCAGATAGAAGGTGATCCGGGCCGCCCGCGGGCGAAGCTCCGGGCCGCCATCGCCGTACCCGAGCCCGGCTCCAGAGCCGGACCCAGCCACTCGCCTCTGGCTCCCAGTCCACACCGGCTCGGTCTTGTTCTTCAAGGTCTTGTGCACGGCAATTTTCACGATAGCACGCATGGCTATGGTGAAATCCCCAGGCGGCGGGTGCCCGTTCCAAGCGGGACGCTAAAGCATTGAGCCCCAGATCTCGTCGCCGAGACCTGGGGCTCAACAAATGGTCGACCTGCTCGTCGAACTAAGCTGCCTTGCTCTTCAAGAGATCCAGCGCCTTGGTCAGTTGTTC
>Ga0210403_10000666_pt1 | contig 34876 bp, 30 predicted proteins | sample IncBWC19MmetaG_FD_150863 | JGI IMG/M metagenome (GOLD analysis project Ga0210403, IMG submission 150863) | Forest soil microbial communities from Barre Woods Harvard Forest LTER site, Petersham, Massachusetts, United States - Inc-BW-C-19-M | ecosystem: Environmental > Terrestrial > Soil >...
CAAGTTAGGAATTGCAATGGCCGCGATGATCAGAATGATCGCCACAACGATCAGCAACTCGATTAGAGAGAAACCCTTCTGCTTCTTCATGAGATCTCCTTGAGAGAGTGTTTGGTGCCTGAGCACGCTCGGAGTAAGTGCACGGGGCGGGCCAATCTTTCCAGGGGTTTTAGTACCGTGACTAATCTATTTTAGTCCATTAATATCATGGAGTTACGACTATCCTTCTCGCCTAGCAGCACCCGGCCTCATGTACCATCCTCGACCATGTTCGAAATACAGGCAGTTAAGGGCATCCGGGGGTGACACTAAATGTCGGCATTTTTTGACCATTCTTAGATGCAACCCCTCCCGCAAGCCCGCCCGCTTTCTCTCCAGGAATTTGGCTATAGGTTGTGCTTCTTCGCAAAGTGCCGGAACGATCGGTAGCTGATTCTCAGAATCCGCGCAGCTTCCGTCCGCACACCGCCAGCTTTCGCCAGCGCAGCCTCCAGATAACGCCGTTCCGCCCCGGCCACCACCTGTTCGAAATCGATCCCCTCGTCGGGTATCTGCACGGGCGCGGATTGCGAAAGCGATGCGCCCACCGCCGGGCCGATCCCGTTCACTCGCTCTGGAAGCACCCGCGGGCTGATTTCCACCCCGCTTTCCAGTGCCACCGCGCGCTCGATCGTATTTTCCAGTTCACGCACGTTGCCCGGCCAGTCGTAGGATTCCAGCAGGCCCATCGCCTCCGGCGATATCCCCTGAATCGGTTTCTCCATCGATTTCCGGAACTGCTCCAGAAAATGCCGTGCCAGCAGGGGAATGTCCTCGCGCCTCTCGCGCAGCGACGGCACGTGTATTGGAATGACGCTCAAACGGTAAAACAGATCTTCCCGGAACTCCTCCGCAGCAATGGCTTTCTCCAGATCCTTGTTTGTCGCCGCGATCACCCGCACATCCACGTCCAGCTCTTCGTTGCTCCCCAGCGGTCGCACTTTCCCTTCCTGCAGCACCCGGTACAGCTTCACCTGCATCGCCAGGTTCATATTTCCAATCTCGTCCATGAACAGCGTGCCGCCATGCGCCGCTTGGAATAATCCACGCCGGTTTTCGTTGGCGCCCGTAAACGCGCCTTTCATATAGCCGAAAAGTTCCGACTCCAGCAGCGTTTCCGGAAACGCTCCGCAGTTGATCGTAATAAATGGCGTCTGCGCCCGGGCGCTGTTCTCATGGATCGCCCGCGCCACCAGCTCCTTACCGGTCCCGCTCTCACCCGTGATCAGCACGCGGCTGTTCTGCGGCGCCACCGTCTGGATCATGTCGAAGATGGCCTTCATGTTCGGGCTTTGCCCGATGATGTTGTCCAGCCCCGTCAACCGCCGCAGTTCCCGCCGTAGGTATCCCGCTTCCTTCTTCCACTTCAGGCTCTCCGAAACCTCGCCCACCGCCCGGCGCAACTGCTCCACGTAATTGTGGTCCTTGATTACAAACCGGTCCGCCCCGGAGTTCAGCGCGTCCACTGCCGTGTCCAGATCCGGCAGCGCCGTCATCAGCAGAAAAAATGAGTCCGGCGCGATCTCTTTCGTAAACCGCAAAAGATCCAGCCCCGATCCGCCCGGCATTCGTATGTCGGAAATTACGATGTCGTACAGCGAGCCTTCCAGCTTCCGCCGCGCGGCCTCCACCCCGTTGGCAACTTCCACGCGGTGCCCGTCCTTCCGGAAGGTGATTTCAAGAAGCTCGCAGAGCGACTTCTCGTCGTCCACAACCAGAATATGCGCCGCTTCCTTCTTCGTATCCCTGGCCGCAACTTTCGTCGCCTGCATAGCGCCTCATTCAGTGCGCGGAAGCTCGATAATAAATTCCGCGCCTTTCTCTTTTTCACTGTGAACCGTGATGCGCCCGTTATGCGCCTGCACAATCTGGTACACGATAGCCAACCCGAGTCCCGTGCCGCCTTCAAAATTCGATTGCAGCGGTTCGAAAATCTTTGCCCGCTGCTGAGGGTCCAGGCCAATCCCGGTGTCGCGGAAAGATATTCTCAGCCAGTCCGGCACCTGCTCAATCCCCACCGTCAGCGATCCGCCCTGCGGCATTGCCCGCACCGCGTTGTCGCACAGATTCCAGAACACCTGCTTGATCTTGTTCGCGTCCACCCGCGCCACCGCCGCTTCCCCGTTGAACGCCCGTACGATATTCAATTTCTCCGCCGCTCCGGGTTTTCGCTCCAGCAGCAGCAGTGTTTCATCCAGCAGCGGCCGCACATCCGTATCCTGAAATGCGAACGACTTTTCCCGCGAGAAATTCAGAAAGTCCGTAATGATCTGGTTCAGCCGCTCGGATTCCCGGCTCACGATGTTCACCAAATGCTTTTCGTCCTCTTCCAGCGGCACCAGCCGCGCCAGTTCCTTCACCGCTCCGCCCATTGCCGTCAGCGGCTGCCGGATTTCGTGCGCAATCGCCGCGGAAAGCCTTCCCACCGCCGCCATCCGTTCCTTCGTTGCCACTTCCTGCTCCAGCCGCCGCAATTCCGTCAGGTCTTGAAAATTGAAAACGTAGCCGCTCCGTTGCGTGTCTCTTGTACGCAGCGGCGACACCGATATTCCCAGATACCGCTTCTGTCCCCCGGGAATCCGCACCTCAATCTCACGCCGCAGCGAGAGCTTCTCCGGCACGGTAGTGATCTCGTGCTGCCAGAACTCCGCGCTTACATCCCGCAAATCTTTCCCACGCAGCTCCGCAAATGTCCGCCCCAGGATTTCCTCGCCCGTCCGGTTCAACAACACCACACGCCCTTCCAGGTCCGTCGTCACCAGCCCACCCCGCATGGAGTGAATAATGTCCGAAGTGAAATCCTGCAATTCCAGCAGCTCTTCTCTCTTCTCCTCAAGCTCCGAACTCTTTCGCCGCAGAGAGTGCGCCAGCAAACTGGATAGATACGCAATCGCCAGAAACCCGAACGTATTGCTCAGGAACCACATCCGCAGGCTTTCCACTGTCGGCGCAGCCAGAGACGTTTGCGCCAACCGACCAAAATGCACCAGCCCGGTCAGCAGTCCCAGGGTACCTAGGCACAGTGCCGCCGTCGCATAAGCCACCTGCCGGCTGAAAAGGATGCTGGCCACAATGATCACCAGCAAATACAGTGAAGTGAAATAACTGTCCTGCAGCCCCGTCGTGTAGACGATCCCGCTGATCATCACCACGTCGCACGAGACCTGCAGCCCTCCCAGCCACGCTGCATCCGGCAGCAATCTCACCAGGATCAGCTGCAGTATCCCGATCGTGATCCACAAAATGACAATGGGAAGAAAATACCGCGGCGAGGCGGGTGACGGAACGTACTGCGGCCAGACCACTCCCACGCCCAATATCAGTGCGATTAACAACAAGCGGACCCGCGTCAGCCAGTCCACCCATTCCCGGCGATTTAGTGTTTGCTCCATGCCCAGAGCGGCCGCCCCCCGCCTTGCACGCTCATCTCTACTTCCATCTTAAAGAAAAAATGGAGGACAGAGGCATTTCCTCTATCCTCCATTTCCAAACTGCTATCGTTCTAGTGGCCCGAAAGTTTCCCGATCAACGTGAACAGCGGCAGGTACATGGAAATAACCACGCCCCCGACCACCGTTCCCAGGAACACGATCATGATTGGTTCCAGGGCGGTCAAGAGGTCCTTCACCGCCGCATCCACTTCGTCCTCATAGAAGTCCGCGATCTTCTGCAACATCGCATCCATCGCGCCCGTCTGTTCACCCACCGAAATCATCTGGGTCACCATGCCGGGGAATACCGCCGAGTCTTTCAGCGGCTCGGTCAGCGACTTGCCTTCTTCCAGCGACTTGCGAACCTGGAACAACGCCCGCTCCACCACCGCATTGCCCGATGTCTTCGCCGTGATGTCCAGGCCCTCCAGAATTGGCACACCGGAAGAAATCAGCGTTCCCAGCGTCCGGGTAAATCGCGCCACGGCGATCTTGCGCATCAAGATGCCAAGCACCGGCAGTTTCAGCACGATGGAATCCAGGACAAACCGTCCTTGTGGAGTCCCGTACCACACCTTCAGTCCTACGACCCCGCCGATGACGCCCACCACGATCAGCAGCCCGAAGATGCTGCCCACGAAATTGCTCATCCCGATGACGATTTTCGTCGGCAACGGCAGGTCCACGCCCAAGCCTGCGAACAACGTAGCGAAAATCGGAACCACCTTCCACAACAGCAGGATGATGACGCCAGCCGCGATCGTCAGCACGCCGATCGGATAGATCAACGCCGACTTCACCGCCGCCTTCAACTTCACGTTCTTTTCGATATAACTCGAAAGCCGCTGCAGAATGGTGTCGAGAATACCGCCCGTCTCCCCCGCCTCCACCATGTTGCTGTACAGCGGGTCGAATACCTTCGGATACTGTTTCATCGCCGTGGACAAGTTGCTGCCGCCTTCCACCGCGGACCGCGTCCCCGTCAGCACCTTCTGAAACAGTTTGTTCTCCTGCTGGCTGGCCAGAATTTCCAGGCACTGCACCAGCGGAAGACCAGCGTCGATCATCACCGAGAACTGCCGTGTGAAGATGGCCAGTTCCTTGGCGCTGACGCTGCCGCCAAACGTGGGCATGTTGAATTCCTTGCCCTTTTCGGACATCTTCGTTGGCGTAATCTGTTGCCGCCGCAGCAATGACTGCAGTTCGGCCTTGCTGGACGCCGTCATCTCGCCAGCGACCGACCCGCCTGACCGATTCGTTCCTCGATAAGTAAAGACCGGCATAACCTTTCCTCCTCAACCTATGAAAGTTTTGTACTTCCGTCTCCCGAAAACAATCTCTTAATGTTTCGTACTCACTGGCGTGCGCCCACCTGGACCCTTGCCCGTCGACCCGCCGGATGTCGCCACCCCGCGGTTGATCATGTCCTGCAGTTCGTCCTGATTCGAGGACCGCGACAACGCCATGTCCAGCGTGACCTGCTTCTGGAAATACGCGTTTGCCAGCCCCTGGTTAAACGTCTGCATGCCCGTCTGCCCCGTGCCCGTCTGCATCGCCGAATAAATCTGGTGGATTTTGTCTTCGCGGATCAGGTTGCGGATCGCCGGCGTGGGGATCAGCACTTCCATTACCATCAGTCGTCCGCGGTTGTCCGAGCGCGGCAGCAGCGCCTGGCAAAGAATTCCTTCCAGCACCATCGAAAGCTGCGCACGAATCTGTGGCTGCTGGTGCGCCGGGAACACGTCAATAATACGGTTGATCGTGGACGCGGCGGAGTTCGTGTGCAGCGTCGCAAACGTCAAGTGACCGGTTTCCGCGATGCGCAACGCCGACTCAATCGTTTCCAAATCGCGCATTTCGCCGATCAGCACCACGTCCGGGTCTTCGCGCAACGCCGCGCGCAGCGAATTCGCAAACGAGTGCGTGTCCGCGTGCACTTCGCGCTGGTTCACCAGGCACTTCTTGTGGTTGTGCAGAAATTCGATCGGGTCCTCGATCGTGATCATGTGCTCTTCGCGTTCGGCGTTAATCTTGTCCAACATCGCCGCCAGAGTAGTGGACTTGCCCGAACCCGTCGGCCCGGTCACCAGCACCAACCCGCGTGGCTTGTCGCACAGTCCGCGCACCACCGTCGGCAGTCCCAGCGCATCGAATCCCTTGATCTCCCAAGGAATGGTCCGGAACACAGCCCCCACGGCGCCGCGCTGGTTGAAGCAGTTGCCGCGGAAGCGCGCTAGGTTCTTCAGCCCGAACGAAAAGTCCAGCTCTAGATTCTCTTCAAACCGGTGCTTTTGCGCGTCCGTCAAAACGCTGTACGCCAGCGATTTCGTGTCCGCGGCCGTCAACGGCGGCATATCCAGCGGCCGCAAGTGCCCGTGGACGCGCACCCGAGGTGCGCTGTTCGTCGTGATATGCAGGTCGCTGCCTCCCATCTCGATCATCTTCTTCAACAATTCGCTCAACGTTATTCCTGGCATCTCTGCACCCTTTCCTGCTTATAAAACCGTTTCGCGCAAAACTTCTTCCATCGTCGTCTGGCCCAGCGCCACCTTAATCAGTCCGCTGCGCCGCAGCGTAATCATCCCCTGCTCAATCGCCTTTTTCTTCAGTTCCAGGGCCGAGGCGCCAACCAGGATTAATTCGCGCAGTTCATCGTTGATTTCCATCACTTCGTACAAACCCGTGCGGCCCTTGTAGCCATTCTTGTTGCAAGTTGTACAGCCCTTGCCGTGGTAAATTTTCGTCGTCTTTACCTCTTCGGCCGTATAACCCGCGTCAATCAGCGCCTGCTCCGGCACTTCCAGCTCTTCCTTGCAATTCACGCAAATCCGGCGCACCAGGCGCTGCGCGCAAATCAGGTTCACCGAGGTCGCCACCAGGAACGGCTCAATACCCATGTTCATCAAGCGGCTGATCGTCGACGGCGCATCGTTCGTGTGCAAGGTCGAAAGCACCAAGTGTCCCGTCAGCGCGGCCTTCACGCCGATTTCCGCCGTTTCAAAGTCTCGAATTTCGCCGACCAGAATAATGTTGGGGTCTTGCCGCAAGAATGCGCGCAACGCGGCGGCGAAGTTCAACCCGATCTGTTCCTTCATCTGCACCTGGTTGATTCCCGACAACTGGAACTCAACCGGGTCTTCCGCAGTCATGATGTTCGTGTCCACCTGGTTCAACCGTGCCACCGACGAATACAAAGTGTTCGTCTTGCCCGAACCCGTCGGCCCCGTTACCAGCACCATCCCGTACGGCTTCAAAATGTTCCGTTCGAATTTCTTCAGCGACTCCGGCTCGAAGCCCAGCTTGGTCATGTCCAGCCGCAGGTTTTCCTTGTCCAGCAACCGGAGCACGATCTTTTCGCCGTACAGCGTCGGCACCGTCGAAACGCGGAAGTCCAGCTCCTTCTTCTTCCCGTCCGCCTTGTACTTGATCATGATGCGGCCGTCTTGCGGCAACCGCTTTTCCGCGATGTCCAGCTTCGCCATGATCTTCATGCGGCTCGTGATCGCGTCCCGCAGCTTCATCGGAGGGTTCATCACCGTCTGCAGCACGCCGTCAACGCGGAACCTTACGCGCATTTCCGTTTCATACGGCTCCACGTGAATATCGCTCGCGCCCCGCTTCACCGAATCCGTCAAGATCAGGTTCACCAGCTTGATGATCGGCGCTTCTTCCGCGGCCTTCTCCAGCGAAGCCGCGTCCATCTCCTGCTCTTCCGCCGCCAGTTCCAGCTCCTGGTCCTCGTCCACCAGGTCCTTCATCAGGTTGCTTAACTCTTCGTGGCTGGCATTTCCGCCGCCGTAAAATCTTCCAATCGCTTCGCCAATCGCCGATTCCGACGCCACCACCGGCTCCACGTTGAACCCGGTCATGAACTTGATGTCATCCATCGCGAAGACGTTCGTCGGATCCGTCATCGCAATCGTCAGCACGGAACCCACACGCGACAGCGGCACCACCTGGTAGCGCAGCGCCGTATCCTGCGGAATAAGTTTTATGACGTTGGGATCGATTTCGTAATATTTCAGGTTGATCGAGGGCACGCCGTACTGCCGCGAAAGCACACCGGTGATGTCATCGTCGGTGATAAAGCCCATCTTCGTCAGGCAGCTTCCCAGCTTCCCACCGTTCGAACGCTGAAATTCCAGCGCCTTATCCAGTTGGTCCTGGGTGATCAGGCTTTCCTTCAGTAGAATTTCGCCTAAACGGACAGACATCCGCAGCGCTCCCGAGAAATCGTGCACCTAAAGCCAAACATAGCAAAGAGGCCGTGCGCGTGGTGCCAGATTTTGACACCTCGTTGTGAATTCGCTAATACCTGTACTGTAGAACAGGATGCTAAAACGAAGGACAGTGTCGCCTTCTTGACTTGCCCGCGTGCCGCCGATATCGTGCGAAGGAGATGTGTACGAGCCCCATTTTGCCCGATCCCCGTTCTGCCAGCGTGCCCCTCCGTCAACGTGCCCGTCGCTTGAACGCCATCGCCACTCCGGTTCCGGAAAACCTCCCGATACTGCCCCAATATTTTAATGCGCTCTTTCGCGCTCACGGCGAGCAGCACTGGTGGCCCGGCCGCACACCGTTCGAAATTATCGTCGGCGCCATCCTTGTGCAGAACACTGCCTGGCTGAACGCCTCCCGCGCCATCGCCAATCTCCGCAAGGCAAAACTCCTCACTCCCTCCGCCATCGAATCGGTTCCCCATCCCAAACTTGCCCGCCTCATCCGCTCCTCCGGCTACTTCCGCCAAAAAGCCCGCAAGCTCAAAGCCTTCGTGACGTTTCTCCGCAAGGAATATCGCGGCTCCCTCGCCGCAATGTTTCGCACTCCCACCGCAACGTTGCGACAGCAACTCCTTGCCGTGCACGGCATCGGTCCGGAGACGGCCGATTCCATCCTGCTCTACGCAGGGAATCACCCCGTCTTTGTTGTGGACGCCTACACGCGGCGCATTCTGCAACGCCATGGACTCGCTGCCGGAAATGAATCCTACGAGGAGATTCGAAGGCTGGTCGAAAAAAGTCTACCCAACGACCCCCAACTCTTCAACGAATTTCACGCCCTCATCGTCCGCACCGGCAAGCTCTACTGCCGCTCCCGCGCACCAGTCTGCTCCCAATGCGCTCTGCGCCCGCTCCTCTCCCAACCGGTCGAGGGCTCCCGATGAGCGGTTCCAGCAGCAGGCTTCGGGTCCAACTCACCCTTGGCGGCATCTTCATCACACTGCTCCTCGCCGCCGTCTTCACCCTCGGCTCGCTCGACGTCCCCCTCGAGCCGCAATCCTGGCGTGAAGTCATCGCCCTCTACGCGGTCTCCAGCTTCATCACCGCCGCCCTGCTCATCTTCGGCCTCATCCTCACCCGCAGCCTCGTGCGCCTGTGGGCCGAGCGCAGCAAAGATCATCTCGGCGCCCGCTTCAAAACCAAGATGGTCCTCGGCGCCACCGCCATCTCGCTGCTCCCCATCGTCTTCATGTTCTTCGTCAGCTATTCCCTGCTCAACCGCACCCTCGGCCGCTGGTTCCCCCGGCCCCTCGAAATCGCCTCCGAAGAAACGCAGAATCTCCTGAACGATCTTGGCCGCGGCACACTCCCGCGTCTCCACACCCTGGGCTATCAGGCCGCGCAGCATGCCGGCGAAACTCCCGAGTCCTTCCTCCAACACGCTTTCACGGCTGGCCTCGACGCCGTCTGGGTCTTCGACTCCCATGGCAAATTCATCAAAGGCGGCGTGGTCTGCGACGACCAGCAGGAAGACCGCACGCTTAATATTTGCAGCATCAGCGGGGAACAAGGCGCCCTGCAAAACACCTTGCCCAGCGGCGTCGAAATCTGGCAATCCAAGAATAAAAGCTACTTCGCCGCCCGCGTCCCCGTCACTCTCGCCGGATCCGAGCAGGGCACCCTCGTCGCCGCCTACCGTACCGGCCCCGATTTCCTCAAACGCTGGACCGTCATCCAGCAGCAGACCCGCAACTACGAAAACGTAAAGCAGAATCTTCGCGCCCTCAAACGCCAGATGCTTCTCATTCTCTTCTTCCTCACTCTTCTGGTTCTCTCCGCCGCCATGTGGGTCGCCCTCTTCCTTGCCAAGCAGGTCACTGTCCCCATCCAGGCCCTCGCCGAAGGCACCCGCGAAGTCTCCTCTGGCAATTTCGACTATCAAGTCCCGGAACAGGTCCAGGACGAACTCGGCGTCCTCGTCCGCTCCTTCAACACCATGACCACGCAGCTCCGCGATTCCCGCTCTCAGATCGACGAGTTCACTCGCAACCTCCAGCAAGCCGTCCAGGAACTCGAGCGCCGCCGCCAGCTCATGGAAACCGTCCTCGAAAATATTCCTGCCGGCGTTATCTATCTAAACGCCGAAGGCATCATCCAGCGCACCAACGCCGCTCTTCTCCGCATGTTCAACATCGGCGAAAAGCTTATCGAGTCCCTCGAAAGCCTCCTCGGTCCCGAACCTCACCGCATCGTGCAATCCCTCATGCGCCGCGCCCTGCGCATGGGCGTCGTCTCCCGCGAAATAGAAGTCATCGTCAACGGCCGCGTCCGCCACCTCGCCGCCACTGTCAGCTCCCTCGGCCCGCGCCGCGCCAACATGGGCTACGTCCTCGTCTTCGACGACCTCACCGAAATGCTTCACGCCCAGAAATCCGCCGCCTGGCAGGAAGTCGCCCGCCGCATCGCCCACGAAATCAAAAATCCTCTCACGCCTATTCAGCTCTCCGCGCAGCGCTTGACGCATCTCCTTCAGCGCCGCGAAGAATCCAGCGAAATTCCCAAAGACCCCGAACTCACCCGCATCACCCAGGAATGCGCCGGCCTGATCGTCCGCGAAGTCTCCACCCTCTCCTCGCTCGTCAACGAGTTCTCCCAATTCGTCCGCTTCCCCACCGCCAAAATTCAGCCGACCGACGCGAATATCATCGTCGGCGAAGCCCTGCAACTCTTCTCCGGCCGCCTCGATGGCATCCGCCTGAAAATTAATCTCGAGCCGAATCTCCCCGCCATCCGCGCCGATGGCCAACTCCTCCGCAGCGTCATCGTCAACTTGATCGACAACGCCGCCGAAGCCCTCGAAGGCGAACCCTTCCGCGAAATCGCCGTCGCCACGCAATTGCGCCCGGAATCCGATACTATTGAAATTTCCGTTTCTGATACCGGCAAGGGAATCTCGCCGGAAGACAAGGACAAATTGTTTCTGCCTCACTTCTCCACCAAAGATCGCGGCACCGGCCTCGGCCTCGCCATCGCCGCCCGCATCATCGCCGAACACGGCGGCTCTCTCCGCATGGAAGATCACCAGCCTCGCGGCTCCCGCTTCCTGATTGAACTGCCCGTCGTGGAGCTCCCCGCCACGGCCGCCACCGAACGCACCGGAGCCGGCATCGACCAATGAGCGCGTATCCCAAAATATTAATCGTGGATGACGAAGCCGGCATCCGCGAGTCGCTCTCCTCCATCCTCCGCGACGAGCGCTACTCCGTCGAAGCCGTCGAGTCCGCCGAACTCGCCCTCGAGCGCCTCAGCTCCAGCTCCGTCGAAGTCGTTCTCCTCGACGTCTGGCTTCCCGGCATGGACGGCCTCGAAGCCCTGAGTCGCATTCAGAGCCTTCCGCAGCCGCCCAGCGTCATCATCATCTCCGGCCACGGCACCATCGAAACCGCCGTACGCGCCACCAAACTCGGCGCCTTTGACTTCATCGAAAAGCCTCTCTCTCTCGAACGCGTCATCGTCCTCGTCCGCAACGCCATCGAACAGCGCCGCCTCCAAGAAGAAAACCAGCTGCTCCACACCGAGCTCGGCCACCGCTACCGCATCGTTGGCGACAGCGTCCCCATGAAAGCCCTGCGCCAGCAGATCGCTGTCACCGCTCCAACCAACGGCCGCGTTTTAATCTACGGCGAAAGCGGCACCGGCAAAGAACTCGTCGCCCGCTCCCTGCACGCCGCCAGCCTCCGCAACAAAGCCTTCTTCGTCGAAGTAAACTGCGCCGCCATCCCCGAAGAGCTCATCGAGTCCGAACTCTTCGGCCACGTGAAAGGCAGCTTCACCGGCGCCAGCGAAGACAAAATCGGCAAGTTCGCCAAAGCCGACGGCGGCACGCTCTTCCTCGACGAAGTCGGCGACATGAGCCTTCGCACCCAATCCAAAGTTCTCCGCGTCCTCGAAGAGCAGCGCTTCGAGCGCGTCGGCTCCAATCAAACTCTCCACGTGGATGTCCGCGTAATCGCCGCCACCAACAAAAATCTGGAGCAGGAAATCGCCCGCGGCGCTTTCCGCCAGGATCTCTTCTACCGCCTCAACGTAATTCCCTTCTTCGTTCCGCCACTGCGCGACCGCAAGGAAGACATCCCCGTCCTAGCCCGCTATTTCCTCGCCGAATTCAGCTCCGAATATGGAAAGAAGACGCGCGAACTCACCGAAGGCGCAATGGAAATCCTGCTCCGCTACCCCTGGCCCGGCAATGTCCGTGAATTAAGAAACCTGGTCGAACGCCTGGTAATCGTCTGCCCGCAAGCCCGCATCGAACCCCACCACTTGCCGCCAGAACTCTTCCGCGGCGTAGCCGAAAGCCCCCAGCAACCCTACTCCACCCTCCACGAAGCCCGCAGCGCCTACGAGCGCGAATTCATCCTCCGCAAACTCCAGGAGCACCGCTGGAACATGACCCAAACCGCCAGCGCCCTCGGCCTGGAGCGCAGCCACCTCTACCGCAAAATGAAATCCCTAGGCATCGCCGCCCCCGAGTAGCGGCCACCTTCAGGTGGCCCAGCCCTCCGTCCGGTATATTCCCTGTTTTAAGTTCTTAGTTTTAAGTTCTTAGTTTTTAGTTGTTAGTTCTCGGACAAATGAACTTGAGGGTGCCCCATCCTTCGCGCTTTTTGCGAACTCTGCTCCATCCCGCGATGTTTGCGGGATGAACGGTGGGTTCTTACGATCTAACGCCACAACCTTCCGACTCTTCTCTTGCCTTTTTCTTAATCTGTCATCCCGACCGGAGTGGCCGGCCTTTTCTTCCGCGCTGCGGCGGCGCGCCGGCCACGCAGCGGAGGGACCACGGCAGCCATTCACCCGCATCGAATCCGCTGCCACATCCTCCCAACTCTCCGCTTCCTCTGCTCACCTCTGCTAACTCTGTGGTGAAATCTTCTCTTCTCTGCGAGCCTCAGCGAACTCTGCGTTAATCTTTCTCCTCTTCTCTCTTCCCCTGGTCCTCCGCGATCGCCTCCAACTGCGAGTGCCAATCCAACTCCCGCACCTTCCCCGGATTCTCTCTCCAGTCCGCCACCACCTTCACAAACATCTCCAGATAAATCTTAATCCCCAGCAACTTCTCCAACTCTTTCCGAGCCTCTGTCCCAATCCTCTTCAGCATGTCCCCTTTATGCCCAATCAAAATCTTCTTCTGCGAATCCCGCTCCACATGCAGCGTAGCGTGAATCTTCAGCAGCGTCGCCCCCTCCTCATACTTGTCAATAATCACCGCCAAGGCATGCGGCACCTCGTGATACGTCAATTGAATCGCCTTCTCCCGGATCAACTCCCCCGCCAGAAACCGCTCCGGCTGGTCCGTAATCTGATCCTCCGGAAAATACGCCTCCGCCTCCGGCAGCGCCTTAAAAATCTCCTTCACCAGCGCATCGCAACCGCTGCCCTTCAAAGCCGAAATCGGCACCAGCGCCGCAAACGGAAACGCCTTCCCAAACGCCTCCAGCAAAGGCAGCAGCTTAGGCCGCGGCACCCGATCAATCTTGTTCAAAGCCAGAATCGTCTTGTTCGGATACCGCTGCGCCCGATCCAGCAGCAGCGAATCCGCATGAGGCAAAGTCCGGCTCGCATCCACCATCAACAGCAGCACATCAATCCCCTCCAGCGCCGCCGCCACCTCCCGCATCATCTGCCGGTTCAACGCCGTCGTTCCCTCATGCAACCCCGGCGTATCAATAAACACAATCTGCCCCTCCGGCTTCGTCACAATTCCCTGAATCCGATTCCGCGTAGTCTGCGGCTTCGAAGTAACAATCGCCACCTTCTGCCCCACCAACCGGTTCACCAAGGTAGACTTCCCGGCATTCGGCCGCCCAATAATCGCCACAAACCCCGCCTTAAATCCCTTCTTCGCCTCTACGTTCTTCGCCTCTGCCTTTTTCTGTCCCATACCCTCGCTCATTTTTTCTCCGCAAACTCCCACACGCACTGGCGTCTCTTGAAGTCATCCTAAATGGTTTTCAGGGGGTCGGAGCTTTAGCTCCGACATAAGAGCCCCTGAAAACTTTGGGCTTTAGCCCCTGAAGACACTCTTCGATCTGACGCGCACCATATGTGAGATAGGTTGCAACACTATGTAAACCGAAGCCGCTTCCTTAATGGTATCGCGGTACTCACTCAGCCGCGCCTTTTATCTCGCCGCTGCTCGTGCGACGATTTTGTGGTAACCTCCCGGATTCCAAATCCATTGAAACACGGTGGTGCTAAATGCCTTTCCGTAAGCTTCCGTGGCGTTCGGGAGTAGCCGCGGTTCTTCTTCTCTTGCTCTTACAAAGTGCATTTGCACAAAGTGCAACTTGGGAGACCTTACATGCCGCTGGCAAACAGGCGTTCACCGAACGCCGCTACGCAGACGCGGAGAAGTCCTATTTATTGGCTCTCGCAGATGCAGAGAACTTTACAGAAACAGATCCCCGGCTAGCCACCACGGTCTTTGATCTCGGGGTCCTCTACTACGCCCAGCGGCGTTACAGCGATGCCGAACCTCTCTTGCAGCGAGCAGTTGAACTGAGAGAGACGGGACCGGAAATTGATCGGCCCGAACTCTCTAAGGCTCTTCTGCAGCTGGCCGAGGTTTATCGTTCCACGCATCGCTTTGGCAAGGCTGAATCTCTGTATCAACGAGCGCTCCCCATCTCCAAAGACGCTTCAAACGCCGGCTCCGCTACCACGGGGTATATCTACCATGATCTGGGTCTACTCTATTCTGCCCAGGATCGGTTGTCGGATGCTGAAGCCCAGTATCTCTTATCGATCGCTACTTTTGAGAGTCCTTCGGGGAAGAATTCGATGGGCTTGGCTTTCGGCCTTCTTAACCTGGCCCAGACCTACGAAGCGGAAGGCAAATTCCCCGATGCAGAGTCTCAGTACAGGCGTGCGATCACGGCCTTCCAGGATGCCTCAGGACCTAATAGTCCCAATCTTGCGCTAACGCTTGAAAGCTACGCTCGCTTGCTAAGGAAGTTGAAAAGGAAGGACGACGCGGCAAGAGCGGAGAAACAGGCGAAAGAAATCCGCAATCACAATTCTCTTTAGCATTTGCAAGCAGTGATTCGCCTCAAGCACCTCAAACCGGTATCCATCCAAATCCCTTCTTCGCCTCTGCCTTTTCTTGCCCCACACCTAAGCTCATTTTTTCTCCGCAAAGCCCAATTCCCGAGTATGGCGCTAATCACATATCGAGCCAGCTTTCAGTTATCGGGATTTGATCGCTCATGCTCCGTCAGCCTGAAACGCCTTCAGCTCCACTGTCATTTCTGCCAATAGCCACGGGTGGCGGCAGCTGAAAACATACGGGAGCTCAGTCCGTGAATGTAAGCGATGAGGAGAATTTAAAGTATGAACAGCAAGCGAATCAGAATGATCTTGGGACTGCTGACCGTATGCTTTGTGGCGTGGGTGTCGGCCCATGCGCAGGGCGATAAAACTAAGGTCAAGGGGCTGATCACCGCGCGCACGGGCGACGTGATCGTCCTGAAGACCACCGAGGGAACCAGCGTGACCGTAACGCTTGACGATGACACCAAGGTGCAGCAACCGAAGGGCCTTGGAATGCGCAAGAAAACAATGTCCGCCGCCGTGCTAATTCCTGGCCTCAAGGTGTCAGTTGACGGCACAAGCCAGGACGCCACGCACGTCCTTGCAAAATCAATCACCTTCGATAAAGACGATCTGCAAACCGCCGAGATGATCCAGGCTGGTTTAACTCCCACCGCGCAGAACGTGGCCACCAATCAGCAGAACATCTCTGAAAACAAGCAGAACATTGCAGCCAATAAGCAGGGAGTCGAGGCGAACCAGCAGAATATCGCTGCCAACACGACGGCTATTGATGCCAACGCCGCGGAAACCAGCAAGCGGTTTTCCGAACTGAGCGAGTACGACACCAAGGATCAACTCGATGTCCGCTTTGCAAGCGGTAGCACCAAGATCTCCGCGGCGGACCAGGCGGCGCTGAATAAATTAGCCCACAATGCCGTCAACCTGAAGGGGTACATCATCCAGGTAAAGGGCTTCGCCGATTCCAGCGGCAATGCCGCCATGAACCAAAAACTGAGCATGGAGCGCGCGCAGGGCGTAATTGCCTATTTGATCCAGCAATGCAACGTGCCGGTTCGGCATATTGTGGCGCCTGGCGCCATGGGTGAAGTGGCACCAGTAGCCTCGAACGAGACCAAGGCTGGACGCGCAGAGAACCGACGGGTTGAGGTTAAGGTTCTTCTGAACAAAGGGCTGTCGGGCACCTGAAACTCCCTGATACTCAAGGATCGCGAAAGGGTGGGCGCGGCTTTGCGCCCACCCTATTTTCCCTCACAACAATGCGGTGGAAGCAGCGCTGAATAATTCCCTCAACTCACAGGGAATTCCGACAGGCGGGACAGGCCACGCCAAGGCTACTTACCGGTGTCCGCGTGACTCACGCACGTCGACAGAAGAGTCCACGATTTGATTCACCGAATAAACCGATTCCCCCTTGCAAGCCCGGCACCGAAGAACGAAAACCCTCGAAACAAGATGCTGAGAATCGTCAGCGCGCGGCGGCGAATCCCTCTCTCGATTCGCAATCACAGTGGAGACGCGGACAGGCTTTCCGCATCGACTGCAGTGCACTCCACGAAAAGTGTTGGACAGGGGGGCCATCATAGAAACCTCGAAAGACGCTATGAACCGGGGAGCCGAGAACTTACTCGAAGTTCGATGAATCCGCCTACCATCTGCTGATTCCCGAACTCCATATTGCCGACTACCACAATCCTCCGCCACTCGATTGGCGGAGGATTGTTGCCGAACTTAAATCACCAAACCTTGTCTTTCGCCGAAGGATCTTAGTCCCTGACGCAGATCGGTTTTCCAGTCTCCGAGTTTATATGGCGATGCTCCCCTGCTGGACACGGCGCATCCTGACCCTCTCTACCCTCTCGGCCTTCTTTGCCTTCGCGGCCTTCTCGGCCCTGCCGCCCGGCGTCGCCAGTCTGACCCGCATCTCCAACTTGCCCAGTCGCTCCCTGTTGTCCGGATTGTCCCGGGTCCCCCGGTTGCCCGGTCTGGCCCGTCTGGCCCTGCGGTCCCGGTGGTCCCTGCGCCGCTGGCGTTGGGGTCAAGCTGCAACCGGCCACCGATAGCACCAGCACCAACGCACCCGTAATTAGCAATGTCTTCATTTTGACTCTCCCTTGCGATCTCACTCGACGCACAACATTGACGCTGCGCTCACCAAGTAGAGTACTCACGGTGCCCCTATGCCCGCTGTTCCTATCCGCACATTGGTGAAACAAAATCAAAGGCTGAAAGCAAGCTCGCTAGACGGATCGCCCTTCGATTTCTCAACCAACAGGCCGCCAAGTCCCGCATAATCAGGTGGCCCCGCCCAGAAGCCCCGCCCCGTGCAATAAAGCGCGCCTACACAATATTCAAGGCCCGACCCTATGCCGTTCAAACTCACGTCAAACGAGCACCTCGACCAGGTTGCCGCCCTCCTGGACGACAGCTTCCGTATCCCCGGAACCCAAATTCGATTTGGGCTCGACGCCTTGATTGGCTGGGTCCCCGGAATCGGGGACGCCATGGCGGCCATCGCCTCTTTCTTGATTGTGTTCGCGGCCTGGCGTCGCGGCGTGCAAGTGGTCACTCTCATTCGCATGATTGCCAACGTTTTTCTGGAAACCACACTGGGAGCAATACCCGTGGCGGGCGACATCTTCCACGTCTTTTGGAAATCGAACAGACGTAACTACCGACTGCTCATCCGAGAGAAAGAGCAGCCCGGCGCCAACGCCCGGCGCGATTGGATGTTCCTCGCAATTATCATTTTTGCAGCCATTGCTGCGGTGGTGATCCCCATCGGCATTTTGATTTGGATTCTGCGCCCTCTCTTCCACTAGGGCCCCCGCAGCCTCAACCATGGGAGTAACGCCTGCGCGGTCATCGCAAACGAATGCGGGCGCTGATTTTCGCCGTGGCCTACACTGAAGTTGTTGGGCAAACATGATGACAATTGACAATGCAGCTCAGGCTGTCGAACCGGCAACTCACGGTAAGCGGGAAAACTCCCGCACCTTCCGCTCCTGGGTTCTGGGGATCTTTTTAGGCGCGCTTCTTACTGTTGTCCTAGCGGGGGCGCTGGTGTGGTTGTCCGGCGGGCTCGGGTTATTGCATCTCATTGGGATGTTGCACGGAGGGCGCACGCTGATCAACGTCGATCAGCCCACCGTGGTTCGTCAAATTCAGCAACTACAGCGCCTGGAAACCGTCAGCTACACAATGGACAAAATAATTTCCGGCGAACACGCCAATGCTTACCTCCCGAAATTTCTAGCGGGTGACCGCCTTTTGCTTGTGGTGCACGGAGAAGTGGTTGCGGGTATAAATCTCGCCGGCGTGCAGCCCGGCGATGTCCTGGTACAAGGGCAGAAAGTTTCCATTCACCTGCCCGCCGCGGAAGTCTTCAGCACACGCATCGACAATGCCAGGACGAAAGTCTATTCCCGTGATACTGGCCTATTCTCTTCCCCGGACCCCAACCTCGAAAGCGAAGTTCGCGAAGAAGCTGAGCGCCAGCTCCAGCAAGCCGCGCTGCAAGATGGCATTCTCAAGACCGCTGCCGCCAACGCGCGAAGCACAATCTCGGGCATGTTAAAAGGCTTTGGGTTCCACGAAGTGGATATCCCGTAAGTTAGCGGGGAGCAATTTTCGCTGCAGCCGGCAAATGCCGCGCCCGCAGCCGCAGCACCTTCCGTTGATTCGCCTCCAGCACTTCAAACCGGTATCCCTCCAGATCCACCTTATCCCCCGGCGCCGGCACTTTTCCCGAAACATGGCTCAGTAATCCCGCTATCGTCATCACCGTCTCGTCCGAATTTTCCCCGAAGTGGATCCCCAACAACTCTTCCACGTTTTCAATCGTCATGCTCCCGCGCAGCACCAGGCTGCCATCCGCCTCGCGCACCGCATCCGGCGATGGTTTCCTTTCATCGGCGCGTTTTTCGCCCACAATCTCTTCCAGCAAATCCTCCACCGTAGCGATCCCCGCCACCGATCCATACTCATCAATCACCACCGCCAGCGACTGACCCTTCTGCCGCATCTCCTTCAGCATCTCCGAACCCAGCTTCGTCTCCGGCACAAACAGCACCGCGCGCATCAATTCCCGCACTTTGCGTTTCGGCAAATCCGTGTCCGCAATCTGCAGCAGGTCCTGCGCATGCACCACGCCCAAAATATCGTCCAGCGACTTCCCATACACCGGCATCTTCGCGTGTTTCGTCTCCACAAACCGCGTGTGCAGCTCTTCCAGCGACGCCTCCACCTGCATCGCCACCACGTCCGGCCGCGGCGTCATCACTTCGCGCACCCGCTTGTCGCTGAACTCCACCACCTGCTCAATCAAATCCGCCTGCGACGGCTCGATAATCCCTTCCTCCTCCGCTGCCTCCACCAGCGCTTCAATCCCCTCTTCCGCGCGCTGCCCCTGCGTGCGCTCCGCATCCTGCTCCGAAATCCGTGCCAGCGATTCCGCGCCCTCCAGAAAAACACGCACCGGCCAAACCAACGCCATCGCGAACCGGATCAGTGGCAGCAAAGGCTTCAGCCATCGCCCCTCCGTCCGGTAAAGCAACATGTCCGGAACAAAGTGCATGGCAATCACGACTTCCAGCGAAAGAAAAACCAGAAACTGCAACGCGGCTTCCCACCGATTCGGCACCAGGTACACCACCGCGCGCGTCGTCTCCAGCACCACAAACGCCAGCCAGAAATGGCCCAGGATGCGGAACGTTCGCCCGCCGCTCCTGCGATTAATTTTCAGCTTGGGTTCAATTTCCGCTTCGAAGATTTCCAGGTGCTCATGTACCCGGCCCGTGGTCATGCGCCCCAATTCGCGATAGATCAGCGTCAGGTAAGAAAAAATCGGCAGACCCAGCGCCAACACCAGGATGCTGCCGACAAACGTCCACGTTTCCCAGAGTTGCGGCATTACGCGATTCCCAGCTTCCGCCGCAGTCGCATCTCGATGCGTTCCATCTCCCCGCGGTCGGTTTCATGATCGTATCCCAAAAGGTGCAGCAGGCCATGCAGAATCAGCACCTTCAGTTCCTCGGGAAGCCCCCGCCCCAGCAATTTCGCATTCCGCCGCGCCACACGGGGCGCAATCGCAATGTCCCCCAAAAATTTCCCCCGCGCCCTCCGAACCTGCTGCCGCAACGTCCCTGGCTTCCCCGAATCCTCCGCCGCCGGAAAAGACAGCACATCGGTAGGCCCTTTCTTTTTCCGATACTTCTCATTCAACCGAGCCATCTCCCCATCGCCAATCAAACGCACCGCCACGCACTCCGGCCCCAGCCCGATCTCCCCCAAAATGTTTTCCAGGAACTCTTCCAGCGGCCCCACCGCCACCCGCACCATCCGCTGTCCCTTCTCAATCAATCTCATCTCATGTGGCACAGCCACTCTTGGCTGTGCTCTTAGTTACGCCGGCGCCCAATTTGAACTTGAGGGTGCCCCACCCTTGGTTTGTAAGGGTGGGCTCTTACGATCCAAAGCCACAATCCTCTTCTCTTCCTTCTTCTCAGCGCACTCCGCGTCCTCAGCGTACTCCGCGTTAACCTTATTCTTTTCCGAGATGTCTTACTCCGCCGTCTCCAATTTCACCGGCTCCTTGGCCGCCACCTGCGTCTTTCCTCCCCGCTGCGGATGCCCCATATCATGCTCCTCATAAGCCCGGATAATCTGCTGCACCAAATTGTGCCGCACCACATCCTTCTCCCCAAACTGCACCGTGCTAATCCCCGGAATCTTTCCGCAAATCTCCATCGACTCGATCAATCCCGACTTCTTCCCGCTAGGCAAATCAATCTGCGTAATATCCCCGGTAATCACCGCCTTCGAATTGAATCCCAGCCGCGTCAAAAACATCTTCATCTGTTCGCTGGTAGTGTTCTGCGCCTCATCCAGAATCACAAACGAATCATTCAAAGTCCGCCCGCGCATAAACGCCAGCGGCGCCACCTCAATAATCCCCTTCTCCAAAAACCGTTCCAACTTGTCCGCGTCCAGCATGTCGTACAAAGCGTCATAAAGAGGCCGCATATAAGGATCAATCTTCTGCTGCAAAGTCCCGGGCAAAAACCCCAGCCGCTCCCCCGCCTCCACCGCCGGCCGCGCCAGAATAATCCTATTCATCTGCTTGGTCAGCAGCGCGCTCACCGCCATCGCCACCGCCAAATAAGTCTTTCCCGTCCCGCCCGGCCCAATCCCAAACGTCATGTCGTGCGATTCAATCTCTTCCATGTACTTCCGCTGCGTCGCTGTCTTCGGCGTAACCACTTTCTTCCCGAACGACCGCGTCTTTCCATGCTCAAACATCCCCCGCGGCGATTCATGCGGCTCGTCCGTCGCCACGCGCAGCAGCGACTTCACCTCCGCGCTCGTCAGCTCCCGCCCGTGCCGCGTCAGGTGGTTGTACTCCTCCACAATCTTCACCGCGTGGTCCACGCTCTCCTGCTCGCCTTCCACGGTCAGCCGCGTGTCGTGCAGGTGCGTCCGCACGCGCAGATGGTCCTCCAATGAACGGATGTTCTCGTCCAAAGTGCCAAAGAAGGGTTCAATTTTTCCGGTAATGTGTATGGTGCGCTTCATCCACTTCGAAGGTATTTCTGCCGAACGGATCGGGTGCCCGATGGGATTCCTCCTGCGAACTTCCGGCTGCACTGCAACCTGAACTCGGAGAAACTACCAACACCGTAGCGCAGCCCTCCGCTCCGGTCAAGTTACACCCCTGTAAATAATTCAACCCTCGTGGCACAGGCACTCTTGCCTGTGCTCTTGCGTGGCCAACTAATGTCACCCTTAAATGACCTTGAGGGTGCCCCATCCTTCGCGCTTTTTGCGAAGGGTGGGTTCTTACGACCTAAGGCCACAAGCTCCCGACTCTTCTCCTGGTCTCCTCTTGATTTCCTCTTGATTTCCTCTTGATTTCCTCTTGATTTCCTCTTGATTTCCTCTTGATTTCCTCTTGATTTCCTCTTGCTGTCTCTTAGCTTGTCATCTCGACCGGAGTGGCCGGCTTTTTCTTCCGCGCCGTCCGCGGCGCGCCGGCCACGAAGTGGAGGGACCGTGGCAACCAATCAACCGCTTCGCAACCCACTGGCACATCCATCCTCTTCTCTGCGAGCCTCTGCGTACTCAGCGTCTCTGCCTTATCCTTATTTCTCTTCTCTGAGACCTCTGTGTTCTTCCTCAGTGCCCTCTGTGTTAAATCCCCCTTCCCGATTTTCGATTTTCGAATTCCCTCATTACTCTTTAACCACTGTCCTCATTAGCGCTCGAATTACCTGTCCTTTAGTACCCGCGTCCTATGGACGCAAACTCCCCCTTCCGCAAAACTCTACTCACGCTCGAAAGAAAAGTTTTGCTCTACTTCCTGAGGGAGGCTCGTAAATGGTTCTGTCCGCCAAACAATTTCTCTTCGGCTCCGCGCTGCTGCTGACGGGCACTCCGCTCTTCGCAAACGAAGCCGCTGCCACTTCGGGCGTAGCCCCCATGCCGCGCGTCTACGTCAACTGCCCCGGCATCACGAACGTCCCCATGACCTCCGACGCCGAGCAAGCCCTCCCGATGCGCCAGATCGCCACCCTCTCCTGCGGCCAGCCCGTCGCCATCCTCGCCGACACCGAAGGCTACACCGCCCGCATTCGCACCACCGGCGGCCAAGAAGGCTACGTCGCGCGCATGTATCTCACCAACGCAGCCCCCGCGCCGCAACCCGCCACCGATCGCGACACGCCAGCCACCAGCGCGTCCGCGGTTGACGGCATCATCCGCTGGAACGCCGGCGCCCCCGGCTGCGACCAGTTCACCAGCCGCGGCCGCAAAGTCGAATCCGCCACCGCCAACGGCGTCACCGTCCAGGTCTCCCTGCAAGACACCGGCTGGAAACTCCACGCCAGCGTCGCCATCTTCAACGCCAGCGGCGCCCAGGTCTACGTCCATCCCTCGCTAGTCACACTCGACGAACTGACTCCCACCCTTCGCAACCTCCGCGAAGAAAATCCGTCGAAGCTAGCCCACAGCGCAGCCAACCACCAACTCATGCACAGCGAATACGTCGCCGTGCCTCCGCCCAGCGCCATCGTTCTCCGCTCGCGCTCCGCTGCAAAAGTCGTAGCCGTCTCCGACCACAGCGCCTTCGTTGGCGACTATCTCGCCCTCAGCGACGAAACCTCTTCCGTCCACACCGTCGCCCTGAAGGCCGCCAACCTCGCCCCCGGCCAGAAAACCTCCGGCGAACTCTGGTACGTCCGCGACGCCAAAGCTCGCGAGCTCTCCCTGCGCATCTCCGTAGGCGACCAAATCTTCGACTTCCCCTTCTCCTTCGAATAAAAGTTTCCCTCCCCCAAACAAAAAGGCCCGGCGAGTCCCCCCGCCGGGCCTTTTTTTGCTGACCGTTTAACTCTGCAGCTACCGTTTCGCCGCGGCGTCACGACAGTTGCCCTTACATCGTGTCCACTCAGCCGATTTAAGGATCGAATCGATCTCGCCCGCGGCAGCCAGAAAACTCGTCTGCCGGCCCACGCTGGACCGTTCGTTGAAGGAATCGCTCACAACCACTTTCGTCTTCCCATCAACAGATGCACGCACCCCAATGCTCGGACTATCGAACGCCCAGAGAAAGGCCCGCCCGTCCAATGTAGTAAACTCAACGCGACTCAGGTTCTGCAATATTTCCAAAACCTTTTCCGGCGCGATCTTGCCCGATTTCCGCGTTTCTGTTTGTGAGTGCCTCTCATACCCCACGAACTCCACCTGCCCGTCGCCTCGCACCGTTGCCGTATACACTGCGCACGATCCATAACAAGGCCCTCGCGACAATTCCACTTCCACGGTTTTCCAATCGCGCGGATGACTCAAGTCCACATTTCTCGCCGGATGCCACACCGCCACTCCCAGCAAAACTGCTGCGCAGCTCAACGCATACAACACTTTTTGGTACCGACAAATCATTCCTCGCATGCTTTGCGCTAAGGGCTTCTCCCTACAAACCCACAATAGCGTCGAAACGGGCAAGAAAATAAGCAGGAAATCTCGTGTGTATATGGGGTAGAGCCAGGTCGCACTCTGCTCCCAGGCGATCCAGCCCCAGAACACCCAGTGAAAAATCGCAAAGACGCTCGTAGCCCAACTCGCTCTCTGTCGGCCAGGGCGGAAAACAGTTGCGCTTAGACAAAGAAATTCCGTTACAAACACGAGGAAAAGCACGTTATTCCGGAAGAAATTGCCCCGCGCTTCCGGATCGAAATAGGACGCCCATTTCCATGACCAGTAGAAAACCAATAAGATCACCGCTGGTCCCGCGAACAACAAAAGAGGCAATCGTGCAAAATCCAGAAGCTTTTGGCTCACTCGTGCTTTTGTGAAGAGACGCAGGAGCAGCAGGAAAAGTGCCATCGCCGCGAAACCGGTGATCAGCACCGTGACTTCGGCCCCCAGATGTTCCACACGACCTGGAATCTCCCTTCGCAACGTGCCGGTTGATACAGGATTGACGGAACTTAATCCAAGGAAATCGTTAACCCGGAAGACGCTCCGCAACGCAAGGTACGCCGAATCGCTGATGGTAATCTGACTGCTGGCGCTCTTCAGTACAAAGATGATCCCCGCAAAGAGAAAGCTGGCGCCCAGATTCAGGCTCAAAAGGAAATCATCAAATAACTTGTCACCGTTCTCGCTCTGCACACCCACGGTTTCTTGGCCCATGCACCGGATCCCTGCGCCCCTATAGACGCGATTACATCTTCATACTTAGACACCTTCCGGCGCCCTCTTGTGCCGGCCGATGAATGCTTTTGAAATCACTGCAACCTGAGTTCCCTGCTAGTCCGCCGGCACCGCCCTACTCTTCGCCCAACCACGAATCGCCGTAATCTCCTCCGCCCGCGTAACACTCAACGGCTGCGTAGCCGCAATCTCCGCCAGCAAAATCTCCGTAGAAAGCTGCTGCTTCAATCCAAACGCCGTATACAACCCCGCCGCAATTGCCTGCTCAATCTCCGCACCCGAAAATCCTTCGCTAGCCCCAGCAAGCTTCGCCAAATCAAATCCCGCCGCCTCCCGCCCACGCTTCCGGATGTGCAAAGCAAACAACGCCGTCCGCGAAGCCACGCCCGGCAAATCCACAAAAAATATCTCGTCGAATCGACCCTTTCGCAGCATCTCCGGCGGCAGAATCGTAATATTGTTCGACGTCGCCGCCAGAAACACCCCGCTCTCCCGGTCCTGCATCCACGTCAGCAAAGTCGCCAGCAGCCGCTGCGACAATCCCGCATCCGCGTCCCCGCTCGACCCCGCCGAAGCAAACGCCTTCTCAATCTCGTCAATCCACAGCACCGCCGGCGAAATCTTCTGCGCCACGTCCAGCGCCTTCTTCAAACGCTTCTCGCTCTCTCCCACAAATTTGTCGTACAGCGCCCCCGCATCCAGCCGCGCCAACTCGTAGCCCCACTCCCCCGCAATCGCCTTCGCCGCCAAACTCTTTCCGCAACCCTGCACGCCCGTAATCAAAACTCCCTTCGGCGGCACCAATCCAAATCGTTGCCCCTCCGGCGTCAACGCGCTCTTGCGTTTCCCAATCCACTCCCGCAATCTCTGCAATCCCGCCACGTCCGCAAACGACGCATCCCGCTTGATCGTCTCCAGCAGCCCGCCCGTGTGCATCGCCTGCCGCTTCGCTTCCAGCACATCGTCCAGCAGCCCCGCATCCGCTTTATGGCGAGCCAGCGCCGTCTGCCGCAGCACCCGCATCGCATCGTCTTCCGAAAGCCCCGCCAGATTCTTCGCCAACTGCCCCACGCCCGCCGCATCCAGCGAAGAAGCAATCCCCTGCGCGCGATTCAATTCCGCCAAAGTCGCCTTCACCCCGCCCACCAACTCCTCCACCGACGGCAGCCCCAACTGAAACGCCACCGCATCCGCATCCAACTCCGGCGGCAATTGAACGGTAGCGCCAAGCAAAACAATCGATCGCCGCGCCGTCCGAAATCCATCGGCCAAATCGCGTAACCGCCGGCTGATCCGGTCGTTGTCGCAATACCTGCAAAAATCCTTCAGCAGAAAAATCCCGTCGCCCTGGATCGTCGCCATATTCGTCAGCGCCTGCTCCGGTTGGTCCGAATTGTACAAACCCGCCCCGCCGTATCTCCCCAGCCCGGTTGTCACGCTCCACACATACAGCGGAATCCCCAACTCCTCCGCCACGCACCCGAGCAAGGTTAAAAATCGCGCCTCCTCACTCGTCTCCACGGTGACGATTGGGTTGCGCGAGTTCACCATAAGTCCCAGTTCCGCCCGCTTCGCGCTCAAAGCCGGCACGCAAATCCCGGCGGTTGGCGCGGGCGGTGGCTGCAGCGGCCTCAGCGGCGGTTTTGCTTCGTTTGACAAAGCGGTGTGCCTCGCCTCAAACTATTAGTTTGAATTCAATGCGTCAAAATGCTTAAGGAGCAATAGATGGCTCAAGGTCAGGCTACCAAAATCAAGAAGAAGAAAAAGTCCGTTTTAAAGCGCGCGGCACAATCTCGCCAACGGGCCGAAGTCAATCGCGCCAATCGCACCCGCGTGCGCACCGCGATGCGCCGTCTCCGCACCGCCATTACCGCCGGCGACGTCACCGCGGCCACCAATCTCCTGAATCCCACACTTTCCGCAATCGATCAGGCCATCACCAAAGGCGTGCTCCACGAAAACACCGCCAACCGCTACAAATCGCGCCTAACCCTGGCCTTCAACCAAGCCAAGTCCAAGTCCGCCAAGTAGTCACCCTTGTAGGGGCACGTTACATCGTGCCCTCTCCGCCGCCTTTGTAGCGGCCGCCTTCCGAGGCGGGCGCCTTCTCCTCTCTTCTCTGTGCTCTCTGAGCTCCGACCTCTGTGTCCTCTGTGTTAAATCCCCCTCTTCTCTTAGGGACCACATTGGCTCTTCCCCAACCCCCAACAAATAGGCCATCCTGACTCCGTAATCGCTGCTCTTTCCTAACCGAGGTCAACATGCTCGCAACCATCTCCCTAACTCGCCCCCCAGAATCCCGCCTAACCGAAGATCTCCGCGAAAACTCTCCCTTCGGCACCAACTACAGCGACCACATGTTCGTCGCCGACTATGCCGACGGCAAATGGCAAGACCCGCGCATCATCCCCTTCGGCCCCATGGAACTCTCCCCCGCGACCACCGCGCTCCACTACGGCCAATCCCTCTTCGAAGGCTTCAAAGCCCACCGCACCGCCGACGGCCGCGTCGCCCTCTTCCGTCCCATGGCCAATCACGCCCGCCTCAATCGCACCGCCGCCCGCCTCGCCATGCCCGAAATCCCCGAAGAAATTTTTCGCGAAGGCCTGCTCGAATTAATCCGCGTGGATAAAGATTGGGTTCCCACGCGTGACGGCGGCTCCCTCTACGTCCGCCCCGTCTATTTCGGCACCGACGACAGCCTGATGGTTCGCCCCGCCACCCGCTATCGCTTCATAATCATCACTTCGCCCGGCGGCCCCTATTTCGCGCAACCCATCCGCCTCCTGGCCGAAGAAACCTACGTCCGCGCCTTCCCCGGCGGCACCGGCGACGCAAAAACCGCGGGAAATTATGGTGGTGGTTTACTCGCCGCAAAACTAGCCCAAGCCAAGGGCTATCACAACGTAATGTGGCTCGACGGCAAAGACCGCCGCTTCATCGAAGAATCCGGCGTAATGAACATCATGTTCAACATCAACGGCACCGCCATCACGCCCGCCCTCTCCGGCACAATTCTCCCCGGCGTAACCCGCGACTCCGTCATCACGCTGCTCCGCGACATGAACGTCAAGCTCGAAGAGCGCCCCATCTCCATCGACGAAGTCCTAGCCGCCCACTCCAACACCACGCTCCTCGAAGCCTTCGGCATAGGCACCGCCGCCATAATCGCCCCAATCGCCGCCATCGGCCACCACAACAAGGACCACGAAATTCCCACCAATTCCCCCACAGGCCTGGCCCACAAACTAAAACACGCCCTAACCGCAATCCAAACCGGCCGCGCCCCCGACCCCCACAACTGGCTTCTCTACATCTAGCAATTCTCTTCGGGTGTTGCTTATTCCTTTGTAGGCGCGGGGCTCGCCCCGCCCTCTTGGGTTTTTCTTCGATTTTTTCTGCGCTGTCATCCCGACCGGAATGGCCGGCATTTTCTTCCGCGCCGTCCGCGGCGCGCCGGCCACGAAGCGGAGGGACCGTGGCAGGACGAAATGTCCTACTCTTCACTCGATGGGACCCGCCGCCGGGTGCCGCACCCTGCGGTTTTCAGGGAGCGGTTTTTTCTTCTCTGCGTAATCTCCGCGAACCCTGCGTCAGGCTTTCTCCCTACTCTTTTCTATTTTTCATTTTCGAATTTCTATGTTCTCGCCCCGCTCAACTGCCACACCAAAAACTCCATCACCGAATGCGGATCTTTCGCCCCGCCCTTCAACCGGTCGTCCGCCTCGCGCAGCGCTCTCAACCCATCCAGCAATCTTTCCTTCGAAATCTTCCGCGCACACTGAATCGCCAACTCCGCCTGTTCCGGCCGCATCCCCAGCGCCCGCGCCGCCTGAAAGCCATTCGCCGCGCGCACTTCCGTCGCCTCAATCAATTTCCGATACATCCAAGCCATCGCCCCAAGCATCGCCACTGGCTCCTCGCCCTCGCGCAGCAACCGCTCAAAAAACTCCAGCGCCTTCTGCGGCTGCCGCGCGGCCAGAAAATCCGCCACTTCCCAAATCGTCGCGCTCTTTTCCGAAACCACCAGAGCCGCCACGTCCTGCCGCCGCACAATCTTCCGCTCCGCCGCAAACGTCGCCAGCTTATCCACTTCCGTTTTCAACCGCATCAGGTCGCCGCCAACAGATTCCGCCAACTCCTCCGCCGCGCCCTTTTCAAATTCAACTCCCTGTTCCTTCGCCAGCGACTTCGCCAGCACCGCCGCGGCCGCCACGCGCTCCTCGATCTTCTCGCCCAGCCCCACCTCAACCACCAGCGCCTTCTCCAGCAGCATTTTCGCCAGCCGCATCCTCTGGTCCAGCCCCGAAGCCTCAACCACCAGCACGGTAAACGGCGCGGGATTCTCCAGATACGCCTCCAAAGTTTTCACCGCCTCGTCGCGCGCCTTCTCTCCCAACTTCTCAATCGCTTCCCCATCCTGCAAAAACACAACCTGCTGCGGCGAAAGCATCGGCAAGGTCTGTGCCTGATCCACCGCCGCCTGCGTCTCCCCGTCATCGGCCGAAAAACGAGAAATCGCCCAAGTCCGCGCCGCCTCCGGCACATATTTCTCAATCAACTGCTTCCGGCACTCATCGCGCAGATACGCCTCGTCGCCCAGCAGCAGCACTGCCGGCACCGGCTTCCCCTTCTGCAAACGCTCCAGGAATTCCTCCGTGCCCAGCTTGGCCATCAGAAATTCTCCGTCACCGCGGCCACCAGCCGCGCCGCAAAGTCCTGCGCCATCCGGTCCAGCGCCGGATCGCCTTCCTGAAAAAAACTGCGTACGTCGGTAGACAACTGATACTCATTTCGGAAAAGAAAATTCTCGTTGTGGTAAAGTACTTTCTCCGTAGCCCGGTCCTTCAGCGTCACTTCGCACGTCATCGTCACCAGCATCGCCGTAGCCTGCGCAATGTTGGAGCTCGATGTGGGTGTCTGAAACAGCAGCGGCACCACTTCCATCCGCAGCACTTTTCCCGTCAGCACCGCGTCCCCGCCATTCGGGTCGGACACAACGTGGTAATTCGTCTTCACCAGCAATTCGTGAATCGTAGCAGCCGTCAGCTTCTGCTCCACGCGATACGTCGACGTCTTGTTCTCCATCGCCGGCACCGCAATCACATGCACATTTTTCGGCATCGTGCTGAAGTGCCCCGCCGTGCGATAACCGCATCCCGCGAGTCCCATCGCGAGTCCACCCAGCAAAATTCCCTCCATGGCCAACCGCTGAACGCGTCGAGTTGTCATTCCGAGCGAAGCGAGGAACCTGCTTTTCCCGCGCACCCAAGGCAGCAGCAGATTCCTCGAGCAAAAACCGCTCTCGGAATGACAGCCTCCAGAGTCCTTCACTATCGCCAAAGGGAAAATGTCCCGCTTCATCCTTCCAACCAATCCGCCAGCCTGATCCCGCTCGCCGCCGGCATCCGCAGATTATCCGCCGCGCCCCAGAACCACCAAGCCCCCGCCCGTGACAAGTCCGCCCGCGGCTCGCTCATAAATAATTGGCTCTCGCCCGCCACGCTCACGTTACTAGGCACGGCCTCCGCATCTCCCGCCACCACCCAACCCGCTTCCCTGCAAGCCGCAATCAGCTTCGCCGAATCCACTCCCTCGCCCAAATCCGCGCAAACGCTGAACGTCATCCCATAAAACACCGGCACATGCATCAGATTCAGCGAAATCTTCGCATCCTCGCTCACATCACCCACCGCCGCCGCAACCTCGGCCCGCATCTCCAACTCTTCGCGCAACAGATTCTCTTTGCTCTCCGCCTCAAATCGCGGCAACAAATTAAACGCTGTCTGCGTCCCAAACACTGCGCTTCCAATGCTCTGGAACGACAGCAACTGCGAAGTCTGCGTCTCCAACTCCTCAATCCCATTCCTGCCAGTTTCCGATACCGGCCGGAACATCACGCCCACCAGCCTCTGCAACCCAAATTTCTGCAGCCCCAACGCCAGGTTCGCAGCGGCTGTACCTCCGGCGGAAAACACGCTGAACGTCTTCGCGTTCCTCGCCACAGTTTTCCCGGTCAACGCCTCTATCTTCGGAAACCATGGCGTCGCATCCGGATCCGAAAGCGTCGCGTGTGTAAAATCGATAATCGTCGCTCCCGCTTCGCGCGCCGGCCCCAGGCAAATCTTCCCAAATGCCGTCGACCCTGCCAGAAACGCGTACTTCGCCCCGCGAAACGTATCCTCCTCCACCCGCTGGATCACCGCCGCTTCCCCGCCCGCCTCCGTCAGCGTCCCCGCCACATTCTCTTCGTCCACCAAACGCAAATCCCAGCCCGCAAACCGGCTCTCCTCCATAAGCGTCTTCAACTCTCCGCCCAACAGCGAAGACGCGCCCGCAATCACAATTCTTTGGGAATTTCGTTCAGCCGACATGAATCAAGCCGTCCTGGTCGCAGGACGCCGCCGCAAAAACCGCACGATGTGCAGAATCAAACCCGCAACCGCATACGTTCCCGCAATGATCACCAGTGCCGCCTCCGAATACCTCCAGATGGTCGCCACCAGCAGGAACATCAGGATGATCGTGATGGACGGCTGCCTTCGACTCCACGGAATATCTTTGAAGCTGTAATACCGCACCGTGCTGGTCATCAGTCCGCCCAGTATCAGCAGCAGCACAAACCACACGATCGCCCAGGTCTTGTCGCTAAGAGGCCCGAAGTAGTGCCGCGAGTGAATAATCGCCGCAACCACGCCCGCGGCCGCGGGCGTCGGCATGCCCACAAAATTCTTGTTCCCTCCCGGCTCCATCCCCTTCACATTGAATCGAGCCAGCCGCCACGCCGTGCAAATCAGAAACGTCAGGCAGCAGATCCAGGCAAACTCACCCAACTGATGAAACTCGCCGTTGCCCGCAAACGCGAAGCGGAATCCCCACGCATACGCCAGAATCGCCGGCGCAATTCCAAAACTCACCACATCCGCCAGGGAATCGAACTGCACTCCAAACTCCGTATTCGTCCCCGTCATTCGCGCAATGCGCCCATCCATCGAGTCAAACAAAATTGCCAGCCCGATCGCTTTCGCTGCATGATCGAAGTCTTCTTTCCCGCCAACCAGCGCCGCAATCGATGCGTAGTACCCGCAAAGCAGGTTCGCCACCGTAAACAAACTCGGAATCAGAAAAATCCCGCGCCGCAGCCTCGCGCGCCGCGTAGGCTTTTCTACAAACGGCATCTGCTGCTGTTCTGGTTCAATCATGTCCCGCCCATGTAGCGTAGGCTTTAGCCTGTGCTACTCCGACTTCTCCGAAAAAATCCCCAAGCACTACTCTTGTATCTGATCCCGCAACACTCTACTACGCGCCGTCCTCCGATTCCTCAGCTTTTCTGCGTGCCCGCAGCCATCCGCGCGATCACGCTGGACCCGCCCTTCACGTTATCCCCCACCTTCACCGCAATCTCCGCCCCTGCCGGCAACCAAAGATCCACGCGCGACCCAAACCTCACCAGCCCCACCAGTTCCCCGCGCGCCACCGAATCTCCCGTCTTTTTCCACGACACCACCCGCCGCGCCACCCACCCCGCAATCTGCTTGAACACAATCTCCCCGTGCTCACTCGCCAGCGTAAAAACATTCTGCTCGTTTTCCAGCGAAGCCTTCTCCGCCCACGCCGCCAGAAATTTCCCCGGCTTATACTCCAGCCGCGTAATTGTCCCCGCCGCCGGCGACCGGTTCACATGCACATTCCATATCGCCAGAAAAATACTCACGCGCTTCCCCGGACGCCCCGCGTTCTCCTCATCCTTCACAACAACAACGCGGCCATCCGCCGGAGACACCACCACGCCCGGCTCCATCGGAATCTTTCGATCTGGATTGCGGAAAAAATAGAAAACAAAAAGCGCCAGGAAAACCAGCACGGCTCCTACCGGGACACTCACCGGAGTTCGCAGCGCCAAGAACACTCCACCCAGCACAAACGGCGGAAACCCAAACCAATACCCTTCTTTGACCATAGTCTCCCCGACCCCGTCGCGATCGCTGCTCGCGGGAGCACCTTGGTCATTCTACGATAAATTTTCCTGGGACGTGTTTCCGGGACGGGTTACTGCGAGCTTCGTGCGCGCGCACTGTGAACGCGGGAAGCAATGCGTTCCATTTCATCCTTCACATGTAGCTTCAATTTTTTCAGTCTGATTTCTTCGATGAGGTCTTCACTATTCAGGTAGGGCGATCGGAAGAGTTGCTGAAGTTGTACATCGTACTGCCGGTGCTGCTCTGCCAGACGCTGATACTCGGCGTCTGTTTCACCAATTACGTCCCGAGGGCTCCGCTGCGCTGTGGCCATGCGTTCCTCCTCCTGGGTGGATTTGTGACTGGGGTGTGAAACTCACATGAGCGCAGAGTAGCACCGGGAATCGCGGAGTCAAGAGAGACTTCGTACTAATCTGTGGATTTACCCAGCCAGAGTTCCATTACCGTCGCCGCCTCGATCGGATCACGGTAATAGTCCTTGCGCTTGCCAACCGCCACGAATCCCAATTCCCCGTAGAACCCGATCGCCCCCGCGTTCGACTCTCGAACCTCTAAGAACACTCGACTTACCTGCCGTTCGGTGAACTCTTGCAGCGCCCGCCGAACCAGTGCCCGCCCCTCTCCCTGCCTTCGCGCTCCCTGCCTTACTGCCAGATTTAAAATCTCAGCCTCGTCCAACACTTGCCTTCCCACCACGATTCCCGAAATGGCATCGCCCCGCTCGCTCACAAACGCGGCAACACCTGGCAGCAACGCCGTCTCCAGCAGAGCCTCCTCCGACCAACTCGCTGCTTCTCTTGCCTCCCGCAGGATTGCCGCCACTTCCCGTGCATCCGCAGTCGCGTCGAACTCGCGAATCGCAAACCCAGGCCGCGCCGTCCCTTCACTTCCCATGACTCGCCGGATCCTTCCAGAAAATCTCTGCGTCCGATCGCCTCACGTAATTCGCATCCAGCACCAACGGGTCCGTAAACTTCCCCATCCGTGCCCGCTCTTCCCCCAACTCGGCTACTCCCGCCGCCAGCCCATCCGCACAACGAATCAACGTCTCTCCGCGTTCCACCCGCTCTTTCCAACTCGGCACACCCGCAATCAATTCCGCATCAAGCGTAATCCACCGGACAATATCTCCCCTCGTCTTCTCCGCGACCCACCTCACAAAATCATCTGGGGCAATCACCATCTCTTCTTCAACAATGTTCCAACCCGGCTCACCTTCGCGCCAGTAAAGTCCGCCGAACACCTGCCCGCGCTGCGCATCAAAACTCGCTGCAACGAATCCCGTTGCATCCCTCAACTGCCGCGCCATAACTTCCAATCTCGAAACTCCCACCACCTTTATTCCGAACAACTCCGCCCAAGCCTTCACCGTCGTCAACCCAACTCGCACTCCCGTAAACGATCCCGGCCCGCAAGCCACTGCCAGCAGTTGGATATCTCGAAGTCTTGCTTCGGCTGTGGCCAGGCCGCGTTCCACTGCCGGTAACAGCCAAGAAGAATAATCCTCCGCGCTTTCATGCTTTTGCACAGACACCAGCACCCCATCCTCCCGGACGGCAACACTCCCCCGCGCTTCACACGTGTCAATGCCCAGCGTTATCAATCCGTGACCCTCGCCCCATATACTCTCTCGCCATCCTTTCCGCCCCAGCTTACTCCATCAAATCAAAGGAGTTGCCCCGCACTTTGACTCCTTTGCCAATTCCATACCGATGCTCCCTTGGTTACTCGGGAACTACCCTGCACAAAAATGCCCCACCGTAGAGCAATTTCAGTGCCAAATTGGTCCAACCAATTCCCTATCTTCCTCATTCCACTGGATATATCTTGACTCTCACAACACACTACCCTAAACTTCTCTCATCTCCTAGGGGGGACTTCCGAAGCTATGGACTATAAGATTGGCGACAAAGTCGTTTATCCGAACCACGGCGTAGGGGTTATCGAGCAGATCAATTACGGGGTGTTGAACGGTAGAACCGAACGGTATTACATGATCCGGGTGGTTGTCAGCGGTCTCCGGGTTATGGTTCCTCAATCCAACGCGGCGACGGTTGGTCTTCGTTCCGTCATCCGCTCCACCGACACAAGCAAAGTCCTTGGCTTCCTCGAAAAAGGCAAGCTCAACTCTCACCACGACTGGAAACACCGCTTTAAGGAAAATTCGGAGCGCATGCGCACCGGGTCCCTCCTCGAAGTCGCCGTCGTCCTCAAGAGTCTCGTTTCCCTCAGCCGTAGCAAACCTCTCTCCTTCCGCGAAAAGAAAATGTTAGAGCGCGCCAAATATCTCCTGGTCAGTGAAATGGCCACCGCTCGCAATCTGACATCCGAAAACGCAGAGGGACTCGTAGTGAAATCCCTGGCCAAAGCAAAACTCCAGTTCCCA
>Ga0210403_10000668_pt1 | contig 34834 bp, 17 predicted proteins | sample IncBWC19MmetaG_FD_150863 | JGI IMG/M metagenome (GOLD analysis project Ga0210403, IMG submission 150863) | Forest soil microbial communities from Barre Woods Harvard Forest LTER site, Petersham, Massachusetts, United States - Inc-BW-C-19-M | ecosystem: Environmental > Terrestrial > Soil >...
AAGCGTCCAGCTTCTCGACGATTTCGGCTCGATTGAGAAAGAATCTCACACCGACAACAGCGGTATGGTGCAGTTCCAAGTCTTAGTGGATGCAAAGGGTATCGGAGGATCTGCAAAACAACTTCGTATCTACGGTCCCGGAATCAAGGAATTCACCGAACTGGTTGAGATTGCGCCTGTGGAGGTCCGCAAGACGGTCAATATTGTTGTCCGTTCCAATACCCCTGGATCCCCGGCGAGCAACAATCCGCCCGATACGCACTCGATTGCCGCCAATCGGCTGAAGGTGCCCAGCAAAGCGGAGAAGGAGTTTCAGAAAGGCAAGGATGCAGGGGACAGAAAAGATTGGCCGGAAGCGACAAAACATTTCCAGGAGGCAATCGCCGTTTACCCGGACTATGATCTCGCATACAACGGCTTAGGGCAGGCACTGGCGAGCAGCGGTGATACCCCGGGCGCCCGTTCGGCTTTCGAGAAGGCCATTCAGATCAACGATAACTTTGCGGCTGCCTACCGCAACCTTGCAAGAATCTCTCTCAGCGAGCGCAAGTTTGACGAGATGGACAATCTGCTGACGCGATCGCTCTCCGCTGAACCTCTGAATGCCTGGGCCTTGGCATACGCTGCCTATGCAGAGTTGCAACTGCACAAATTCGATGATGCGATTGCCCACGCGCGCAAGGCACACTCCGTAAAGCATGATGGTCTTGCCAGCGTCCATATTGTTGCCGCCCGTGCTCTGGAAGAGAAGCAGCAGCCGTCCGAAGCCCTGGAAGAATACCGGATATATCTTCAAGAAGATGCCAATGGGCGTGACGCGGAGCGCGCACACAAAGCCATAGTGCGATTGAGCGGCACGGCGCCGAACTGAGCCGATGTTCGAGGCTTTGCACAAGCTCTTACCGCCGTTCAGCAGCCGCAATCAACCGAGTGGTTTCTCCAGGGAGACTTGGAAGCCGGGAGTTAAGAGTTGGGCGGGACCTTCGGGGGTGATGGCCATTACGTCTTCGCAGCGCACGCCGAATTCGCCGGGGATGTAGATACCGGGTTCGTTGGAGAAGGTCATGCCGGGTTCGAGGACGGTTTTGCTGCCGTGAACGAGGTAGGGATGTTCGTGGATGTCGAGGCCGATGCCGTGGCCGAGGCGATGAGCGAAGAATTTGTAGCTGGGGCCGTAACCGGCGGAAGTGATGACGCCGCGGGCGGCGTCGTCGACGGAGCCGGAAAGTTTTCCGGCGCGGGCGGCGTCGAGGGCCGCGTCCTGGGCTTTGCGGACAGTTTCGAAGGCGCGCTGGATTTTTTCGCTGGGATTGCCGAAGACGCCCGTGCGGGTGATATCGGAGCAATAGCCTTCGACCGTGCATCCATCATCAATCAATACGACGTCGCCTTCCTTTAGTGTGCGCGGTTGCTTGCTGCCGTGCGGCAGCGCAGCCGAGGAGCCGAAGAGAACGAGCGCGTCGCCGCGAAGATGCATCTTCGCGTAACCGGCTACGACTAGATCGCTGACCTGCTCCTGCGTCATCCCTTCTTTCAAATTTGCAAAAACCAAACGGTAGACGTCGCAGGTGGCTTCGCAGGCCAGTCGCATCAGTTCGAGTTCGTGCGGGGATTTTACGGCGCGGCAGGCGATGGTGATGGGATCGGCGGAGACGAGATCGTAGGCGGGCGCGGCGGCGCGGAAATGATCGAAGAAGGTGAAGGGGAGGCGCTCTTCGATGCCGATGCGGCCGGTGCGGAGACCACGGTCGGCGAGCGAGGTTGCAATGAGTTTGCTTGGGCTTTCGTCTTCCTGCCAGGCGCGGACTTCGGCGGAATAGAGGAGAGATTCACGCATGCGGGATTCTTCGAACGCGGGAGAGATGAGGATGGGTTGGCCGGTGTGCGGAATGACGAGGGCGAGGAGGCGTTCGCTGAGCCACCAGCGGATGCCGGTGAAATAGTAGAGGGAAGTGCCGGGGCCGACGAGGACGGCGTCGAACGGGGGATTCGATTGGGACATTAGCGTTTGCGCGCGGAGGAGGCGGGCGTGGAATTCGTCGGGCGTGATCGGGTGGACGCGGTCGCCGAGTGGTTTGAGGGTGGAGAAGGCGGGTGGCTGTTGGGATTGCGGAAGAGGCGGAGTGAGAGCGACGGCGGATGCGGCGGCGGTGGAATGGAGGAAGTTGCGGCGAGAGATGGGAGTCATGGAATAAGAGGATGAGAGAAGAGAAAGAAGTTGTAAAGAGGGAAAGAAGTAGAGAAGCAAAGAACCAAAGAAGCAGAGAAGTTAAGAAAATCAGTGCGCGAAGGTGAATTTTGTGGCGCGGCTGAAGTTGAGGTCCTTCGCGCCCGCCTGAGGCGGGCGCTCAGGATGACAAGTTTTAGTGATTAGTGTGTCCCATCGGGAATTTGGGTGGTTGAGTTGAGTGTGTAAAAGCGGCAGCCTGCCTGCGGCGGGCAGGCTTTGCTGCCGCACTCCAAATAAGAGCCCCGAGGATTTGGCCTCGGGGCTTGGAGAATAACCTTGACGATTGAAGACAAAAATTATTGTTGGGGTGGTTGGTCGCTGCTGGTTGGTTGCGACGGCGGAGCGTCCGCTGCGGCATCGGATTGCGGTTGCGGGGGCGCGGACTGGTTTGCGTAGGAAGATTTTTTGGGGAAATAGGTTACGTTCACGGGATCGTGCAAGGTGAAGTCGAGGCGAGTTTCGGACGCGATTTTCACCTTTTGGCCATGAGTCAGCGCCTGCACGACGGTGCCGGTACCCGCGCCGGCGCCCGCACCGATGGCCGCGCCTTTGCCGCCTCCGGCAAGGCCGCCGATGATGGCGCCGAGCACGGCGCCTCCACCGATGACTTCGGCGGAGCGCTTGCCGCGGGACCCGCCTTTTTCCTGCACGTCGCTGCTGGCGATCTGATACGTCCTGCCCTGATAGGTGAAATTGTCGAGAGAAACGGTGAGTTCGCTGCGGCCTTTGAATTTGCCGGCGGAGCTGGCGTCAACGAGTTTTAGATTTACGTTCAGACCTTTGGGGATGACCACCCGATCGCCGACGACGATGGGCGCGTCGAGCGAGGCGCGGAACGTTTGGCCGGTGTGGTTGACGCTGGAGTCGATGGCATCGATTGTGCGAATAGTGACGATGGTGCCTTCGGGAATGGTGACAGTGATAGGCTGCGGCGGGGGAGGCGGAGGTGGCGGCGCGGGAGCTGCGGGTTTCTCTTGCACAGCCTCATGGAGCGGGCCCGGAGTGGGATCTGAATTCTGGACGGGCGCAGGCGCAGGAGCTGCGACGGGCGGCGGGGGCGGAGCGGGCTTGCGTGGAGTTCGTGCGGCTCTTGCGGGACGCGCGGGCGGCGGTGGCGGAGCGAGGTTCTCCGCAGTGGTTGCCGGAGGCGGCGGAGCCATGGTGGTTTGATCCACGACGGTTTTCACGCCGGGCGCGGTGCCGGCGATGTGTTGTGCGGCGAGGCGAGCCGCGTCGTCGGGCACTTGTCCGGAAAGAGTGACGGTGCCGTCTTTGGCGGTGACGTCGACGGAGGCGGATTTAAGGAGCGGCTCGGAATAGAGCTTGGCCTTGATGCTCGTGGTGACGGCGTCGTCGCTCGGCTTGTTGTTGCAAGCGAAGGCGAAGAGCAAAAAGAGAGAAAGAGCGGAGAAGAGTATCTTCCGTCGAAGCATAGAGCCTCCGTTAACTTGTGAGACGCAGGACCGGGGACAATTGGTTGCGCGCTTCTACCGGGACTCTGCAATTGTGCCTGCGGCAGATTAGATGCGCTTGGCGTCCAATTGTTCTAACAAATTTAGCGCGGAATAAAGGGAGAAGGCAAATCGGTGAGTATCGTGAACGGGAGAAGGGAGCCTGAATTCTTGAACATGGCGATCGCGTCTAGATGTTTTGTCTAGAAAGCTCCCTCGTGTGCTGCCAATCTTTCTGAAGGAGGTGGCATCGCATGCTCGACCTGGGAGCGCCTGAAAATAAGAAGGGCGCCCTTGCGAAAGGGCGCCCTTGAGCCTGCGAAATCCGCAGGGTTAGAAGGCGAGGGTCAGAGCGAATTGGATAATGCGCGGGCTGGTGACAGTCGCAAAACCGGTACTGTCATTGGCGCCCACATCAACGATGCCGTAGTTGCCGAGAGATCCGCCCTGAGCCTGCGGGCCCTGGAATGATGGATGGTTGAACGCGTTGAAAAAGTCAGTTCGGAAGAGCAGTGAAACGCGCTCGGTAATGTGCGTCCGCTTCTGGATGGAGAGGTCCCAATTCTGCTGGAAGGGGCCGCGGAAAGCGTTCCGGCCGACATTGCCGATGCCCGCGGCAACCGCGGTTGGATCAGAACAGGCTACAGGCATGTTCTGGCTATCAACGCAGCTTCCGCCCGCTACGAACGCGCCGAAGTCGATAAAACCACACTTCGCCAGTCCAGTTGACGGGCAAATCGCGGTCCCCGTGACACGGCTTTGAACGCTGCCGTGCGTTAGTGCACTGGCCAGGGTTTTGCCGGGTGCCAAGGTGGCGAAGTTAAATCCGTTGATGCCGTCCGTGTCTTCCAGGTTGTTGGCGCTGGAATCTATAAGGGTGAAGGGAGACCCCGATTGGAAGGTCACGAAGCCATCCACCTCCCAGCCGTTGGCAGCCCGCCCAAATCCGTGATCGTCGATATGCAGCATTTTAGCGAAGGGGAGTTCGTAATTAAAGCTGGTGACGAAGCGGTGCGTCCGGTCAAAGTCCGCCACGGCGCGCTGTCTATGTTGGTTCAAGTAGTCCCCAAAGCCGAGCAATCCGTTGAGTTCATCGGAAAACGATGAGCCAGAACTATTGTCGAGGGTCTTGGAGTAGGTGTAGGCGGCCTGGAAATAGAGGCCAGCGGAGAACTGGTGGCGCAAGGTGGCCTGTAGCGAGTGGTAGATCGAGTTGCCTGACTGAGTCTGGAAGAAGCCACGGGAATTGGCCAAGCCGAGGAAGTTGGCCGGTACGCGGGCGTCAAGGTTGCTAGTGGTGCTGCCCGTGATGTCAATCGAGCCGTCGGCATTCTTGGTCACGAACGGAGTTCCCGGGGTGACCGCGACACCATTGCCGATTCGGGCAGGGATGACACAAGGGCTGGCGGCGGTGCAGATCTGGCCGGGGTTTACGGGAGATCCGGTGCCAAGCAAGGAAACGCCATGGGTGCCGACATAGCCAAGCTCCAGGACCCAATTCTTCACGAGTTCGCGCTGGATAGTCAGGTTCCAAGCCTCGGAATAAGGCGGATGGAAGTTACGCTGAGGGAAGAAGTAGAAACCCTGCAGCGGGGCACCAGGCGCATTGCCTGGAACGTTTGAAAAGATGGGCGCACCAGTCCCCGGCACGAGCACGGCGGGGGTGCCTGCCATGTGTGGGCCGTCAAAGCCGATCAGGGTTGGCACGAGCTGGTCATTTGGCAATGGAAAGGCCGAGAGCGGAAGCAGAGACGGGAAAGGATTCTGGGGGGTTACCGTGAAGGGCGCGGCGCTAAGGGATTCGGCAAAGGGCAAACCGCCGGCCGTCTGCAACAAGGACTGGTTGGAAACGCGCTGGTAATAGACGCCGTAGCCGCCGCGCACAACCGTTTTCTCATTGCCGAGGACATCCCAGGCAAAGCCAACGCGCGGTGCGAAGTTCTTGTAGCTGAAGCAGCTGTTTAAAGTGCAATCGGTAACTCCGGGTGTGCCGACGCGAGCCGTGCCCGCGGGATGGACGATCGTGAGCGGTCCTGGGGTTCCATCGTCGTTTCCAGCAAAGTTGGAAAGGAAGTTTTGCTTCTCGTGGGCAGTGCTGAGACCTTCCCAGCGCAAGCCCAAACTCAGTGTCAAATGAGGAAGTATTTTGTAGTCATCGTTGACGTAGGCAGCATAATCGGCGGCCCGGAAGTGGAAAGAGGCAAATCCTGCACCAGCCTGGGTTGTAGTAATACGCCCCAGAAGGAAATTCTGGAAGGCTAGCAAAGCAGGATCGGTAGCCACATCAGCACCGGCTTTTGTGTTCTTGAAAGTAACGCTGCCGCGCTGGGCGAAGTTGTTAAAGCGGTTCAATTGATACTGGCTGCCTTCAAAGCCGATCCGAATCAGATGCTTGCCTTTGGTAATCGAAAGGTCGTCGCCCTCGTAGAAGGTGTTGAAATGGCCGCCGCGGTCGTCGTTAACGCCAGTGCCGAGGGAGAAGCCGCCTCCCCCGCTTACGATCAATTCGTAGGCAGCGGGGAATTGAGCCGAGTTGCCTCGGGTTGCACCGATGTCCGTCAAGGAGACAGGCTCGGAGGGATTCTGACCAAAGAAGAAGTGGTTGAATCCCATGCGCATTTCATTCACCACATTGGGGGACAACGTATGCGACCAACCAGCCTTGATGAAGCGGTTCGATCCCGGAAGCAGTTTAGAAAAGGGGAGAGTCGCAGCGTTTCCGAAGGGGTTCAGTGTGGCATTGTCGGAGAAAAAGGCTCTGCCGGAAAGCTTGTCCTTCAATCCAATCTGCTTGTCGACGGTGGTGATGAATTGATCGTCATTGAAACGGCCAATGGATGAAGAAGTTGCGCGGGAGAGATTGACTTTGCCGGCTGCTGAAATTCCGGGAGCTGCTCCCGTTATGCCTGGTAGGGAGGGAATGCAATGTGTGCCGTCATTGAATCCGGGGCACTTGGAGGCAGGCAAGTTCAGGTATTTCAGGGCGGTCGGGTCGATATTTGCGGCGCCGTAGCCCGTGCCCGTGAGGAAGTCTGTGGCAAGAGTGGCCGCGTCGCGTGTGGCAGGGAGAGTGGGAATCGTGGTTGAGAAGAACGTGCCGGGAGAAATGCCGGAACTTGCGCGGGTACCCTGATAGTCCATAAAGAAGAAGAAGTCCTTGATCAAGGGCACTTTACCACCGAGGCCAGCACCAAACTGGTTTTGCCGGAGCACCGGTCGCGGCTTGCCGCCCTGATTCAAGAACCAATCGTTGGCGTTGAGGACGTCGTTCCGGAAATACTCCCAGGCGCTGCCGTGGTAGCCGTTGGTGCCCGATTTCAAGTTGGCTTGGATATTGCCGCCGCCATTGCGGCCCTGCGAGGCGTCATAAAGCGAGGTCTGGGCCTTGAATTCTTCAATGCCATAGCGGTTGGGCAGAGGAACGTTATCCAGTTGGGGGAGATTGACGTCGTTGGTGTTAACGCCTTCGAGTTCGACGTTATTGTTGACCGGGCGCTGACCATTCACGTTAATCGTAACGGCGCCGCGGCCAAGAGCGGTGGCGTTGAAAAGCTCTGTGTTCGCGCCAGCAGAGAGAGTAAGAAGGGTGAGGTAGTTGCCGGTAGCGAGAGGCAGGTTGTTGACCGTATATGAGGTGATGGTTTGTCCGGTGGCTGCAGACGTAAGCTCCACGGGGACTAAGACTTCGGTCACTGTGACGGTTTCAGTCATGTGACCGAGACTGAGGGAGATAGTAATATTCGAGGTCTCCGTCACACGAACGATAACCTTTTCGGCTACGAACCTGGCGAAGCCCTGAGCAGTGACCTCAATCCTGTAGAATCCGGGCCGGAGCAATGGAGCGCTGAAGGTCCCCGCCCCTGTTGAGGTGAACTCGCGTTCTTCAACCCCTGTTTCGACGTTCGTTACAGTGATTTTGGCTCCTGCGACGATCCCACCCTTCTCGTCGACTACGGTGCCGGTTATGGCACCCGTCGAACCGCCTTGGGCATACAGAGACGCGGGAATCACTAGCGCAAGCAACAAACAAGCCACCATTAACTTGTTGATGAAATGCATTTCCCCTCCTGAAGGGAACCCCTACCGAGCATAGGCGTTCAAATGTTCACGGAGGCCTGTCGAGACAAACTTATCACTCGATGTTTTCGGTAATGCAAAGTGCAACCAGGCAACCGTTGTTGGCCTATCTCTAGCAATTGACTTACCAGAAAGAATGTAATCTAAGTGCTGCATTGTCAGTAGTTTGTCAGTGATTCCCTAGGTGACAACTGCTCGCGCCTCACTTTTTGGTAGAAGACTACGGTTTTCTATATATTCAAGCGAGGAAATCGCAGTCCGCCTGGGACTTGGCGGTACGGATAAACTGTGATTTGGTTGAAACTTTTGGCTTAGCGAAGGCCAGCCCGCCGGAATTTCACTAAAACTGATTCTAGGTCGGGTGTGCGGGAGCTATTCGGTGCGGATGGCGAGGATTTGCTTCCCTTGGATTTTGATTTCGACGCCGAAGGGTGGGCGAATGTCGCTACCCTGGACGATGGCGCCGCGCATCCAGACGTCGCCGGGAAGATTGGAAGTCTTGAGAGGATCGTAGAGAGTGCGGCTGCAAGGGTTGCCAACGAGGGGATGATTGGCGCGGGGGAAGCCGTAATCGTTGCGGAGCCTGTTCAGGTCGGCGATATATTCGAGTTGGCAGGAACCATAAGGAGCCTTCCGGGAAAAGGCCCAGTAGCCTGTCGGAAGAGTTGCAGAGCCAGAGGGTAGCCGGACAATGGTCGCGGGGACATTTTCACCATTCAGGCGATTGCGGACGAAGAAGTCGGCGGAGGACCAGGGCTTGGCGAGGTCGGCGACTTTGGCGATGGCGGGGTCGCCTTCCGTGGCGTGAGGGAGCAAGGCGTTGGGATCCGGTGGCGGCGAAGGAATTTCAAGTTGAGGAGTCTGTTCAGCACGGGAGACCTCGGCGGGTCTGGTTCGCGATAGCCAGCGGACGGCAAATAGGAGGATGATGCCAATGACCACGAGGCCGATAATGAGGGGCAGCATCGGGTTCGGAGTAGAGCGGCGGGGGCCGCTGACGCCCGGAATCTGGGGCATCTCCGCTTTCAAGTGAGCCGGGGTTTGATGATCAGCCATTATGTTAGTGGGCCTTTAAGAACCCAAGTAACCCAGGGTAGGAAGCCGGGATGGGCACTAGCCGAACAGGCCAAGAGAGATTGTACTGATGAGCCGGGTAGAAGAGCAACTCAAGAGCGAAGCAATGAGGGAATGTATCGGAATAGATACTTATGTTAGTCAGATGGCGACATGAGACTGCGGAGAGCTTGTTTCCTGGGGAGAGGCAGCCTAGTGTAAGTGTAAGGTTCAATTGAGGGAATTCCGCAGGAATGGCTGGAGATACTAGAAATTCGGCTCGCGCGTTTGTTCGCAGCTTGAACATTCTGCTGAAATTTGCGCGCTTGTACGAATTCGGGCACGTGCGGACGATGGCGCAGTTTGAAACGGCGTGGAAAGAATTGCACGCCGCGCTAAATGAGAGCCGTGATACAGGAGTGCTGCTGGGCGCTTCGGGAAACCAGATCCTGCTGGATGGAGTGCCGCTGGGAGCAGCAGCGGCGGAAAAAAGTTTCGCGCAACTTTTGACTTCCTCCGGAATTGCGAGCATTCACTTCGCGCCAAATCTTACCCAACCGCAATTCGCGCGATTTGTGCGCGCCTTCCCCAGCGGAAACGCCAAGCCCAGTTCACTTGCCGAACAACTAAAAACTGCGATGGCCGGCGACCCGAGCATTCGCATCAACGAAATTCGATTCGTAGCGGAAGACGGATCGGTTGCGGGAATTAAGATTGCGGCGCAACTGACATCAAAGGTGCTGGGCGCGCAAGGAGACAAATTCCGCGACATTTTTGAGGACCCGCAAAAATTGCTGCAACTGATTCTGGCAGCCGAAAGCAATCGCGGCGGAAGTGGCGGTGGCGGAGGGGGACTGGGATTTGGTCCCGGCGGTGGCGGACCGGGAGGCGGCGGCACCAGCGGCGGGGCAAGCTGGAGCGGAGGCACGGGCGGTTCGGGAAGCCTGTGGGAAGCTGGAAAACCGGGCACCGCGACGGGCAGCGGAACGGGTGGCGGCGGAACCGGCACAGGTGGCCCCGGCGGCGGAGATGGCAGCGGAGGTGGGGGTGGGGGTGGCGCTGGCGGCAGTGGTGGTCCAGGTGGGGGCCCGGGTGGTGGTGGACCCGGAGGTGGTGGGCCGGGCGGTGGCGGGTTTGGTGGTGGAGGCGGCACCGGAGGGGGAACCGGCGGCGGAACAGCCGGTGGGGCAGGCGCTGTCAGCGAGCCGGGGAGATGGTTGACGGCCACAGCGATGCTAAAGGGCAGCATGGCCGGAGGAGTTCCTGGTCTGGCCGGATCGGCAGGAGCGGGCACGGGCGGCGGGTACGCGGTCGCCGAGGACGATGTGCGGTCCATGATCGGGCTGTTTGCGCAACTGGGGAAGGCGCGGAAGGATCCGGATTCGCGCATGGATCCGGCGGCATTTCAGTCGAGGCTTTCGACGCTGCCGGTGCGCGCGCAGGTGACGCTGCAGCAGGCGCTGGCGGGGCTGGCAGCCCAGGCGCCAAACGAAAAGCCGGACAAACCGATGCTGTTGAAACTGGCGGAGCACGTGGCGATCCGGTTCGCGCTGGACAGTTATGAGCGCGGCGAATTGCGCGTGAATGCGGTGAAGCAACTGCTGGACCGGATGAATGCGGAGATCGAAGCGCTGCGGAAGATTTTGGGCCAGCAGGAAGAGACGATGGCCAATGCGGGTCTGCAGATGCAATCGTACACGGAATTGCTGGACCAGGAATTCTGGCTGGAGGTTCCGGAGGACAACAAGAAAGAAGTATTGACGTCGGACGAGGCGTGGTGCGTTCCGCCGCGCAATGTGCGGGCGTTCCTGGAAGAGATGCTGCGCCGGGGAGAGTTGAAAACGGTCAATGAAATATTGTTGAAGTATGCGGCTTGCATTGGCCTCGAAGCGCCGGAGGCGCGGCGAACGACCGCGATTGGCTTGTCGGATCTGGCGGAGTTTTATGGTAGCGGGGACGGAAGCGCGTTGATCGACGTGATTCAGCGGCTGGGGAATCAACTGGGCGTCGAGCGGGAATCGGATTTGCAGACGCTGGTTGGCGCGGCGTTTGTGCGCATGAGCCAGGAGGCGGGAGCGAAGAGGTTTTATCCCGCGATGCAGCAGGCACTGGCTTCGCTGGACAGCGTGGAAACGCTCAGGCCGGGGTCGACCACCAACATACGGCAAAGAATTGGAACGGAAGAGCGGCTGCCGGAATTCATCGAAGACGCGATGAGGGCGGGACACCCGCAGGATGGGTTGCTGGACATCCTGGGATTGATGCCCAAGGCGGCGCTGCATTACATGACGAACCGGTTTGCAAACTGCGGTTTCCGGGAAGATTGCGAACTGCTGGGCGAAATGGTGCGCGGGCTGGGCGACGAGGCGGTGAGCCGGCTGGTGGAAACCCTGCAAACAGCGCCGGCAACGGAAGCGACGGAAGTGATAGGGCTGCTGAGCCAACTTTCACCGGCGTCCGTGGAGCGCGTTCTGCCAACCCGATTGGCACAATGGCCGAGGACATCGCATGACCGGACGGTAAGACAGTTGTCGTCCACGCCGGCGGAACAGAGAGCGCTGCTGCTGGTCTCCATGTACGCATCGCTGGATCCGTTGATCCGTCCACTGGCACTGGACGAGATGGGGATGAGCGGCCGGACGGAGTGCATCCCGTTGCTGCTGGATCTGATCCGGGACGACACCACGCCGGGATTCACTCGGATCAAGGCAATTGAAGCAGCCGGGAGATTGCGGGCGAGCGGCGCAAGCGCGATGCTGCAGCTATTCTTGGAATCGAAACAAGTGTGGCGCTGGGCATATCACACGGAACTTCGAATCGCGGCGGCGCAGGCGTTGCAGAAGGTGGAGCCCGCGCTGGCAATTGAAAAAATCATGGCCAGTGGACTGGAGCGGAAAGAACTGGTGCTGGAGCCGACGGATCCGGAAACGAACGTGTCGGTTACGAGACAGCGCCGGTATGCGCGATTGAAGCTGACAAAACACGTGCCGGCAATCACCACGAATTTGCGCGAGAACATGCGCCTGACCATTGCGGAACTGAATATGGGTGGAGGAATTGGGGCGTCGGACCGGCACCTGGCACCCGGCTCGTTGCTGACATTGAAATTCTCGCACGGCGTGCGCAGCATCCGGGCGCAGGCGATCGTGCGTGGCGCAAGACCCCAGGCGATGGCCTTTGAATTTGTGGACATGGAATTGGACGAACGTCTCCGCCTGAGAAAGTTGCTGCTGGAATTGGGCGGATTGCCGCAGCCTTCGAATGTGGTGAATCGCACCAAGCGGCCAGGGCGAATCGCCCTCATGAAGTAACTCTCCAGAATAAATCACAGAAAACGCACCTGTACCCCGGAAAGATGGCACCGTTCGTTCGTGCAGGGTACCGAACTGTACGAACGTCGTGATGACGCCGCGGTCACACGGGACCTCTGTACCATTGTGGGGACAGTGCAAGAGTTCTACGGTACTAGTGAGAAAGTCCCAGTCGAGTGGCTCAAAGGTCAGTGGGCCACGGAGCATCGCAAACCCGGATGAAGACGGATCCCAAAGCGACGGCAGCCCGGGCATTCGTACGCAGCCTGAATATTCTGTTGAAGTTTGCGCGCTTGTACGGGTACGACCACGCGCGCGTTGTGGAGCAGTTAGCGGTTGCCTGGAATGAATTGCGAACGGCGATACCCGAAGGGGCGGAGACCGGGTTGCTGCTGGGAGCGTCGGGGGCGCAATTGCTGCTCGATGGGGTGCCGCTCGAAGGGTCGCCGGCGGAGAAACAGTTTGCGCAATTGCTCTCCGCGGCCGGGTTGGCCAGCGTGCAGTTCACGCAGCAGGTGACCGAAGCTGAGCTCGCCAAATTTATACATGCGTTCCCCGCTGGAAAAGCCAAGCCTGCCGAACTTGCCGAACAATTGAAAACGGCGATCGCGGATGCCCGTGGCATCCGGGTGAATGAAGTGTGCTTCGTGGCCACGGATTCCAGGCTGAAAGAATCCAGCATGGCCGCGCAGATCGCGGCCGCGTCCATGGGAGACCAGCAGGATCAATTCCGCAAGATCCTGAATGACCCGAAGAAGTTATTGGAATTAATCGCGGCCGCAGAGGGATCGAAGACTGGCGGAGAAGCCGGTGCCGGCGGCGAAGGATCTGGCCCAGGAGCAGGAGAAGGATGGGGCGGCGGGACAGTGGGCGCCGAGGGCGGTAGGGAATCGGGAAGCGGGATTGGTGGTGGCGTCGGAGGCGAAGCGGGCTGGGGAGCGGGACTTGGTGCTGGGAGCGGCCCGGGCGCTGGCGGAGTGTCGAGCGGCGGTGGAGCACCCGGAGTGCGAGCGGGAGTTCCGGCCACAGCAGTCGGAGCGGGCGCAGGCTCAGGACCCGCCAAAGGGACTGGCTCCGGAGGCGGCGCAGGTTGGGGTAGCGGCGGATCAGGAAGCGGGGCGGGCATCGCGGGAATAGGTAACGGGCCAGGATGGGGCGCAGGGCCTGGAGGCGGCGTTGGAAAAGGGCCGGGTGCCGGTGGCCGGATGTTTGGAGGTCCTGATGACGAATCGATTTACCGAATCCTGCGTGCGCTGGCGACGTTTGGAAGCATTGGAACGAGTTCGAATCCATCGGCGGCTACGGTGGAGTTTCAGGATCAGGTGTCGCAATTGCCTGGCAAGGCGCAAGAGACGTTGAGGAATGCGTTGGCGGGACTCGCCGAACAGGGAAAGAACAAGAAACTGGACGAGGGTGTGCTGGTACAACTGGCGGAGCATTTGTCCATCCGGTTTGCGCTGGAACAATTCGAACGCGGAGAAGTGAAGGTGAACGCGGTGCGGCAGATGCTGGACCGCATGAACCAGGAAATCGAGCACCTGCGAAATATCCTGGGGCAGCACGAAGACAAAATGGCGGAAGCGGGAATTCTGGTGGAATCGCACCGGGAGATGCTGGACCGCGTGTTCTGGGCATCGGTGCCGGAGAGCGCGAAACGGGAAGTGTTGCTGTCGGAGGAAGCGTGGTGCATTCCGCCGAAGAACGTGCAGTCGTACGTGGCGGATTTGCTGAAGCAGGGAGAGAAAGCGGATGCCGTCAGCATTCTTCAAAATTACGCAAGCTGCGCGGATAACGAAGAGCCGGATGCGAGGAAACGTGCGGCGACGGGACTTTCGGAAATGGCCGGGCTGTACGCAGAGGCGGATCCGAGATTGCTGCTGGAAGCGCTGCGGCACATCGGCCTGCGTCTCAGCGTGGAGCAGGATCAGGATTTGCAGTCGCTGGTGAGTGCGGCGTTCGTCCGGCTGAGCCAGGAGGCCGCAACACACAGGCATTTTGCGGCTATGTCGCAGGCGTTGAACCTGCTGGAGGGAGTGGAAGCGCAACGCCCGGGAATTGGTAAGACGCTGCGAGCGAAGATGGGAATTGAGGAGCGGGTGCCGGAATTTGTCGAAGAGGCGCTGCGCGCAAGAGGTGTAGCAGCGGGCCTGACCGGAGTGCTGAAGCATCTGCCGCAAACCGCGATGGAGCATTTGTCCACGCGCTTCAACCGGTGCCAGTTCCGGAGCGATCTGGAGAATGTGGCGAGCCTGGCGCAGGATCTGGGCGAAGAGGCAGCGCAATATCTGCGGAGCACGGTGCGCGGCGGGCCGGTAGCCGAAGCCGCGGAAATGGTGGGATTGTTAACCAGGTTGGACACGCAGGCCGCGGAAGTTTTTCTGCCCGCGCGGATGAAGGATTTTCCGCGAGCGGCGCAAGACCGCGTAATACGGCAGGTTGCGGCGGGCGGCGCGCACGGCAACTGCCGGTTGCTGCTGGCGCTGCTTGACCATGTGGATCCGCTGGTGATGCCGCTGGTGATTGACGAAGTCGGAATGACCGGAGAGCGCGAGGCGCTAGGTCGATTGTTGACGATCGCGGACGGGGACCTGCCTACTGACGCCGCACCTTATTTGCGGGTGAAGGCGCTGGAAGCGCTGGGCAGGTTGCGCGCGCCAGAGTCAATCAATACGCTGCGGCGCATTGTGGAAGCGAAGAAAATATTCGGATGGGCGAATCCCCAGGAATTGCGAATCGCCGCGTTTCAGGCGCTGGCGAAAATGGACCCGGAGTGGGCCAGGAAATTCTTGCCAGAGAGCGGAATCGAATCGGGGGATCTCACGCTTGGGCCGCTGGAGGTTCCCGTGGAATCGAAATTTGTGCGGCAACGCAGGCATTCGCGGGTCCGACTGCAAAAAAGCGTGGCGGCGGTGAGCACGAACCTGAAGCAGAATTGCCGGCTGGAAATCAAGACGGCGAGCCTGGCCGGCGGGTTGGCGACGACCAACATGCATCTGGCGCCGGGAACAAAGGTGCAACTGCGGATGCAATTGGGTTTGCGGAACGTGCAGGCGACAGCGCTGATGCGGGACTACCGTGCACAGGATATATCGTTTGAAATCATAGACATGGGGCTTGAAGAGCGGGGCCGCCTCCGCAAACTGTTGATGGAAAGCATCGGCAAGGGCAACCTGGAATAGGCGTGCCAACCCAGAGGGCTATCCAGAACGTTCTAGTATACAACTAATAACCATTCGCAAGTACTACACCGCGGTACCTTTGAGGTATTTACCCTACCCGAATTCCTCTCTAATCTGGCATTAACACGATTTGTTGCGCCCAGGTGCGCCCACCTGCGTGCGAGAAATCCGAAGTTACGGTGGTCTGCCCAGTGTCAAAAGGAACTCGAATCCGGATTTGCGCGGTATTGTGTGCCCTCGCAGCATGGCTGACGGGTGCGCGAGCGGAAGAGACGCGTCCAGACTTTCCTGACAACCCAAGATTTACGGTGCAGAGGTTTGAAGACCAGGAGGGCATGGGAGCAGTTACGGCAACCGCGCTCGGACAAGATGCGCAGGGATTCCTGTGGATCGGCACGCAGACGGGACTCTATCGCTACGACGGAACCCGCGCGAAAAAAATGCTCGAGGTGGAGAGCATCATCGGGCACTACGTTGTGGACATGCTGATTGCGCCGGACGGGACGCCGTGGTTTGCGGGAACCCGCGGAATCGCTTATTACAAGGACGGCCAGTTCCAGAAACTGGAAATTCCGGCGAATTCGATGCCGCTGCTGAACGGAGTGCAGATTTTTGCGGTGGACAGCAAGGGAGTCGCTTACGCGCTGACGTACAAGCGCGGCCTACTGATACTTGACCCGAAAAATCCGGGCAAGACGGAAACCATCGCGCAAGGACTTGGCAATTGGGAAACGCCCGAGGGAATTATCCGGGCGGCGGACGATTCCATCTGGTTCACGGCGGGCCGGAAGCTGGCCCACTTGAGCGCGGGATCCCATCAGATTGAAGTGGAACCCGGGACCAGATTGCCAGATGAACGCGTCGTGGCGTTGCAGTTCGACGGAATCGGGATGCTGTGGCTGAGAACGGCGACCAGGCTGGCGCGAGTGGACCCGCACACGCGCAAACTGACATTTGAAGACGAGGTAGTTGGGGAGGCGAACGAGGAAGAGGGAAAACCTTCTGTCGACGCGCAGGGAAAACTGCTGGTGCCCAGTTCTTCGGGATTGTATTGGCAACAGAACGGGCAATGGCGGCTGGTGAACGTGAAGCACGGGCTGGCGAGCAACCTGATTCAATGCGCGCTGGAAGACCGCGAAGGAACATTGTGGGTTGGCGGTTCGGGCACCGGACTGGACCGCCTGACGGGAGTGCGCGAGTGGTCCGCCTGGACAACGGCGGAAGGATTGCCGGACAACTCAACGTGGGCGACTCTGCGCGACCGCGGGGGTCGGCTGTGGGTAAGCACGGCGCACGGGATCGGAATCTGGAATGGTCACACGCGAAACTGGGAAAACGTGCCTGCGCTGCAGGAGCACCTAGGGCGGCAGATCCGGCAGATGCAGCTTGGACGCGACGGCTCCATCTGGGCGCTGACGATTACGGGCGCGATCGTGCAGATTGATCCGGAATCCTATGGGACAACGACGATCGCGAATTTCCGGGGAAGAAATTTTGTCAGCATTCAGGCCGCGCCGGACGGAAGCATCTGGGCGACTACGCGCGCGAGGCTGGTGCGGTTCGTGCCACGCGGGCCGGCCACAAAAGCGGTGGAAGTACCGCTACCGGCGATGGATGAAACGGAGATTGAGTATCTGGCTTTCTCGCCAAAAGGCGTGCTGTGGGCGACGGGACCCGGAACACTTTACCGATACGACGGGAAAGAGTGGAAAGTCCTGAAGGTGAAAGACGGCTTGAACGGCCAGACAATGACGAGTCTGGCGGCGGTGAACGACAACGAAGTTTGGGTGGCGTACAACGACATTGTGGGTGTAACGCGCGTGACGCTGGGACGGGACGGAATCCCGCGATTTGAATTCCACGATTGGGACAGAATGGTGGTGGGGCGCGACGCGAAGAACCGGATGTGGTTCAACGGGACGGATGGGATCGTGATCCTTTGGCCGGACGGGCACCTGCAGCGGCTCAGTCATGCGAACGGACTGATCTGGGATGATTTGAGTCCGTGGACGGGAGCGCGGGAAGAGACTGACGGCAGCTATTTGATCGCGACCTCGCGGGGATTGTCGCGCTACAAGCCGGTGGGCGAGGCGAGAAAGGAGACCCCGCCGAAGGTGGTGTTGACCACAGTGGCGCTTGGTGGAACGGAACGGAGTGTGAACCAGAAGTCCGTTGTGGATTCAATCGACGGATCGCTGATGGTGCAATTTTCGCCGGTGGTGCTGGACACGCCGGAACAGGTGTCTTGCCGCTACCAGTTGAACGGACTGGAGAAACGCCCGACGGAAACGCTGCAGCGTGAGGTGCGATACGGTGGGTTGCCGCCGGGAAGTTATGAGTTTTGGGTGCAGTGCAAAGAAGCGGATTCGCCGGGTTACTCGGCGAAGACGAGTTTTTATTTCCGGGTGTTGCCAAACGTGTGGCAGTCGAGTTGGGTTCGGGGATTGGTAGTTGTGGCGTTGATGGGCGGCATATGGGGATTCGTTTCACTGAGAACAAGAACGCTGCACCGACGGAAAAGCGAATTGGAGCAGGCCGTGGCGCAACGGAGCGCGGAGCTGCTGCAGAAAAATAGGGAACTGGAACAGATCTCGCTGACGGATCCGCTGACGGGAACGCGGAACCGGCGGTATTTCTACGAAACGATTCCGACGGACCAGGCGCAAACGCTGCGCTCGCATCAGAGGTTTGGCGATGCGCAAAAGGCAAATGGGGCTCGGCGGGAGCTGATTTTTGTGCTGGTGGATATTGACCGGTTCAAGCGCGTGAATGACGAGATGGGCCACGCCGCGGGAGACCGGTTGCTGCAAGAAGTGGCCAAGCGCATTGGGTCGGTGATGCGGCGTTCCGACGACCTGGTGCGCTGGGGCGGGGAAGAGTTCTTGTTGGTGTGCCGGACAACGGACCGCGAGAACGCGGGGCTGCTGTGCACGCGCGTGCTGGACGCGGTGCGCGACCTGCCGTTTGACGTTGGCAACGGAATTCAATTGCACAAGACGTGTTCGATCGGGTGGGCGCCGTTTCCATGGCTCCCTGGGAACGCGCAGATGCTTTCCATCGACAACGTGATTGAGCTGGCGGACAAGGCGCTGTACCTGGCAAAGCGCGAGGGACGCAACCGCAGTTACGGACTGGTGCCGGCGGCGACAGCAACGAGCTCGGAGAAGAGCATTTCGATCCAGAACTTGCGGGACTGCCCTCCGGAGCTGGTGCAGATCGTTTGAGATGGCTCTCACCGAAGCGCATTCGAAAGAAAGACACTAAATTTCAGAGCAGCAACAGCCCGCTTCTCAGGCAAGGCGGGTGACAGTGCCGTGTTCCCAAGCGCGCTGGTCGCTGGCCATGAGGGATAGCATAAAGTGGAAACGGAGGAATAGAGCAACCGGTGGTTGAAAGAGGAGCGATGTAAGCGGTGAAGATTATTTTTTCAAGTCGGAGAGCCAGTTGGAGACGAGGACCAAAGGAGTGGGAACACCTTGCGGGAGTTCCGTGATGATGAAGTGCTGGCCATCGGGAGCGTTGTCAAAAGCGTTTCCACTGGGGGCAGTGTAGGTGACGCGGAAAAGCGGGCGCACCTGGTCCAGTTCAAACTCGTCCTTTTTGGGATTCACGCTGGCGGCGTGGATGGCGCCGTCGAGCCCGACGAAATAGATTTCTTTGCTGTCGCCGCGCCAGGCAGGGAAGGTGCCTCCATTTTGGGAGATTTGCCAGCGGCCCTCTCCGCCGGGGAAATGGGTGACGTAGACCTCTTCGCGGCCGGAATCGGTGGACGTATAGGCTAGCCAGCGGTCGTCGGGGGAGAGGCGGTATTGAATGATTCTTCCGAGCGGTGATTGTGCCTTTGCAAGGAGGAAGGGTTTTTTGTCCCCTGTGAGTGGCAAGGCCCAGACGGCCGCGCCCGTGGGTCCGTGCTGTTCCATGTGGAGGAGATAACGGGAATCGGATGACCACTGCGGCATTAGCAGGGTCTGCTGATCCGGCGCACTTTCCATCAAAGTTTCTTCCTGCCCCCCTCCATTGGCAAGGCGGGAGCGGAGCGAAGTGCCGGAGAACACGGTGTTGCCGTTCTGCTTGACGTAGACGATGCGTTGCCCGTCTGCCGACCACGAAGGCATGTGGTGGGTGCCCCCGCCAAAGGTCAGGCGGGTACGCGTGCCGCGAGCGAGATCGAACACCCAGATGTCCGCTTCCGGATCTCCCATGGAGACGGCAATGCGCTTGCCGTCGGGAGAGACGCGGCCGCTGCCCTTGTAAGCGGTCCGTTCGCCAACCGGATTGATGGATTTCCCAGTGCGATCCTTCCAGTAGAGTTCGGTACCGAGGGCTTTGGACCCGTGTTCGTAGAGCAACAACCCGTTCTCGCTGACTGCGAAGGTGGTGTGCCAGGTACCGGCGTCGTATTCGACAAAATTGGCGAGAGTGAACGGCTCACCGGAGACAGCACCCGAGTTCACGTCAAACTTTACGGCGAGGAGTTGCGATTGCACGTGGTAGACGAGATAGCCGGAGGAATAGAGGGCATCGGAATCCGTATCGAGTACGTATTTAAAAGAACCGTCGGCGAGGGTACCGAGGTAGATGCCCTGCTCGGAGTTCCCGGAGTGGTTGGTGGCAAAAAAGAGGAAATGCTTGCCGTCCGGAAGGAAAAGGGGCCAGCGATGCGTGGTGTGCTTGCCGGAATCGAATTTGGTGAGACGTGTGGGAATTCCGCCGGAGGCGCTGATTTGCCAAAGAGGCTCCCGGTAATCGGGCTCATAAATGATGATGTTGTCTTGATTCCAGGAACCACCTCGGGGGTTGGAGGCTTCGGTGATAACGGTAACCGGTCCGCCGGCAGCGGCAACTTTCTTCAGGTGGCCATCGGCAAAAAATCCGATGTATTTGCCGTCGTAAGACCAAAACGGAAAGGAAGCGCCTTCGGTGCCGTCGAGTTTCCTGGGGGTGACGTCGTTGAGAGATTGCACCCAGAGGAAAGCTCGTTCTTTCTCCGCCCGCGCGGAAAACGTGATCGCCGTGCCATCCCGCCGGATGACAGGCGGGCCGGAAAAATCGCCGGTGAAATCGAAAACCGTATCCGGCGGCGGAGGAAGAAAAGAGCGAACGATTTGCGCGGGAGCAGCGCTCTTCTCGCGAAGGTTGGACCATAAAAGCAGGCCGAGAAGAGCGGCAACGGCCGCGCCCCAGAGTAGATTTTGCCGCCAGGGGCGCGCCGTGGGCGCAGGCTCCACTTCTTCCGCGGCCCGGCCGGCCACGGCGATCCAGCGCAATTCGTTGGCGATATCGGAGGCGCTTTGCCAGCGGCAGTCCGGCGTTTTGGCTAGACACGTTTGGACGACATGCTCGAGCGACGGCGGCGTGAGCGGTTGGAAATTCGCGATGGGCTCCGGATCTTTTTCAAGGATCGCGGAGGCCACGGAGATTTGGCTTTTGCCTTCAAAAGCGCGTCTGCGCGTAAGCATTTCGTAGAGAATGCAGCCGAAGCAGAAAATATCGCTGCGGGCGTCGGCTTCCTGACCGGCGATCTGCTCCGGTGACATGTATTGGATGGTGCCTATGATGGTGCCGGCGCTGGTGAGCGGGGTGACGGGGCTGGCGGCGCTAACAGTCATGGCGGCGGAGAGCAGCGGCGCGGCGCCGGACTCGGATGTCTTGCCAAGCGAGGAAGGCTTGGCGAGGCCGAAGTCCATGAGTTTTGCGCCGGATTTCGTGAGCATGACGTTGCCGGGCTTCAGGTCGCGATGGACGATCCCTGCACGATGGGCGCGCTGAAGAGCGTCGGCAATTTCCGCGCCGATACGCAGGACGTCGGCGAGGGGCAGGGGACCTTTGCGGATTCGCTCGGCGAGAGTTTCGCCCTCGAGAAATTCCATCACCAAGTAATCGGTGCCATTCTGCGAGCCGATGTCGTAAAGCTGGCAGATATTGGGATGATTGAGGGCGGAAAGCGCTCGCGCTTCCCGATCGAAGCGTTGTTTCAGCTCGGGAGAAGACACCAGATGGGAAGCGAGGACTTTGATGGCGACGCAGCGGTCCAGGCGAGCGTCGCGCGCGCGATAGACTTCGCCCATGCCGCCTGCGCCGAGCGGCGTTTCAATCTCATAAGGCCCGAATTTTGTGCCAGAAGCGAGTCCCACGATTTCAGAGAGTATACCGCAGGATGTTCGAAAATCAGCCAGTTGTGAAGAGCGATGTTCTGGCGAGCGAAGCTCCCGACTCAATCACTTCAATGGGGCAGGCACTTCGCGACGATCAGGGTGATGTCGTCGTGTTGCTCGTGAGGACTGAAGCGGCGGACTTCGTCCACAACCGAGGTGAGCAGTTCGCAGGGAGCAAGGGAACGGTGGCGGCGCAGGGCTTCAATCAGGCGCTCTTCGCCGAACTCTTCGCGGTGGGGACTAAAGGCCTCGGTGATGCCATCGGTGTATAGAGCGAGCGTGTCGCCGGGAAAGAGCTGGCTTTCTTCGACTTCGCATTCCCACTCCTTGAAAGCGCCGAGAATTGTCGCGGTGGATGCTAGGCGTTCGAGCGAATCATCGGCACGCAGGAGCAGAGCGGAGAGATGGCCGCAATTGATGTAGCGCAGTCGGCGAGCTGCGTCGTCATACTCGGCGAAGAAGAGTGTAGCGAAGGAGCCGCCGGAAGTGTTCTGGCAGAAGAGTCGATTCACGGAGCAGAGGAAGCGCTGTGGCTGATCCAGCGCGAGAGCGGACTGGCTGCGAAGATTGGCCTGGAGATTGGCCATCAAGAGAGCCGCGGCGATTCCTTTTCCAGAGATGTCACCGACGACCAAGCCGAGGCGTTCTCCGCCCAAATCAAGAAAATCGTAATAGTCGCCGCCCACCTGGCGCGCCTGGTGGCAGATGCCCGCGTATTCGAGCGTGCGCATGCGGGGAAGAGTCTGTGGAAACAGCCAGGATTGCACCTGCTGGGCAATTTCCAGTTCCTGGGCGGCGTGGCGTTCGGCATCTTGACGATCGGCGATGGCGCGGCGCTGCGTCTCGACGGCATGAGTGACTTCGTCAAAACTGACGAGGGAAAACGTATTGCCGTCGGGATCGCGAAAGCGGCTGAACACGGCGCCCCAGATTGGCGGAGCATGATCCGTGGAATCGGAGGAATTATCCGTGAGCGGCGGCTTCGATTGCAAAGCATGCTTGAAGCGCCTAAGCCGCGGGTTGGAAAGAAAATGGACGCCGCGCTTGCTCCATTCGCGGAATTTGGCGAGCACGTCTTCGGTAACGAAGGTGACGTGGGAGGCGCAGCCGATTTGCTTAAATTGCTCGGAGTCGGTGCGCGGGACGATGAGCGTGAGGTTGGCGGTACCGTCGGGCGGACCGACGACGACCCAGGGTTGCCCGGTCTGGCCGGGTTGCGAGCGCCCGTCAAAAACGATCTGGAACCCGAGCAGGTCCAAGTAGAAGCCAAGGCTTCGGTCAAGATTCCGCACATAGATCATCACCGACTGCAGGCGCAGAAAAGGCTCCTGGCGCTGAAGAGTGCCGCTTGCGCTTTCTGGCGATTGGGGCGCGATGCTTCCCATGCGCGCATTATATAGGGCTGCGGGATTTTTTATGAGACAGCTTGTAGTTTGGGTCGGGCGAGGGAGTGAATCGTGTGTGCCTCGGCTGCCAGGACGAGTTTCGCAAAGCGTGTTGCACCAACTAGTGCGTATCGTTTTATGCACAGTGGCGGTGCAGATTCGCTTGTCACCAGCGCCGCATTGCGTTGGGATAGAAGGGTAGTTTCCAATTCACTTAAACCGGCAGGTATGGGATGAAACTTTTGACCTTCTGCGGCGGGGGCGTACTTTGCCTTGTATTTTCTTTGCCGGCTACAGCGCAGAGCACCGGGCGGATTGATTGCGCGCGGGAAGGCGGGTACGTCTATCTCTACAGTTCCATGACAACGCTGGAGGTGCGTACCACGCTGCAGTGCGGCGACGTTGTGCGCATCACGGGGCGCAGCGACGATTACTATAGCGTGCGGACCGCAGCGAACGAGGCCGGGTATGTTCCGCGGACGAGCGTCGTTTTACTGAAGGACCAGCCGGGCACCGGCATCCCCGCGCCGGCAGCGAAGCCACCCGCGCGCGAACGCATGCATTACGATGAGCCGCGAAGCGAGGTGACTGGGCCCGCGCACACGAGCGCGGGTGCTTTCGCGCTGGCGAACAATACGCCTATCCGCGTGAAGCTGAGCAAAACAATTTCCTCGGCCACCGCCCGTGTGGGTGACGCGGTGGAGCTTGAAGTCGTCGAAGACGTGCTCATTGATGGCGTCACAGTATTGGCCGTGGGCTCGAAGGTGAGTGGGGTCATTGCCGAAGCGGAGCCTAAGAAGCGTTTCGGCCACGGCGGCAAGCTGGCGTTCAGCATTACTTCGGTGACGTTGCCGGACGGAGAGCAAGTGAAGGTACGCTGCTACCAGGAAGCTTCCGGATCTTCGAACACTTCAGCGGACGCGGTTCTGCCGCTCAGTTCGGGCAAAGATGTTGCGATCCCGAAGGACGTTGAATTCACGGCGCTGGTGGATGGTGAGGCGCACTTGAAACGCGAAGGTTTCGAAACTCCGAAAACGCATCCCGCCGCCTCGCCCGCCACCTCCGTACCAAAAACCGAACCGGCGCACTGATTACCCGTTCCTCAGCAAACTCCATACTTTATCTCCAGCAAGCGGGGGCGTGTTTCTTGGCGGGAGTGCGCCTGACCAGTTACAATGAATTGTTTGGATGGTGCTGCGGGAAAGGCCCTTGCGAGCTTGGACGGATTTCGGAGCACAGCCGAAAAACTTTCTTCAGGGGCTAAAGCCCGTTTTGTGTGGGGCTTTACGCCGGGGCTGAAGCCCCGGCCTCCTAAAGTGCGTCAGGAGACGGCGAACCTTCCATGGATTTAGCCAAGGCAGTCGACGGCGTTATCGCGCGGTTTATCGGGACGAAGCACGAGCGCGACCTCAAAAAGCTGGAGCCGCTGGTTGCTGCGATCAATGCGCAGGAGCCGGAAGTGCAGGCGTTGAGCGATGAGCAGCTAAAGGAGCGCTTCGCGGCGCTGCGGACGCAGGTGCAGGAGCAGTTGAAAGACGCGGATCCCGCGGAACCCACTTACAAAGAGGAATTGCGAAAGGCGCTGGAAGCCGTGATCGTGCCGGCGTTTGCGCTGGTGCGCGAGGCTGGGCGGCGATTCCTGAAGATGCGGCATTTCGACGTTCAGTTGATTGGCGGAATGGTGCTGAACGACGGGAAGATCGCCGAAATGAAGACCGGCGAAGGGAAAACGCTGGTAGCGACACTGCCGGCGGCGCTGAACGCGCTGGCGGGGCGCGGCGTGCACATCGTGACGGTGAACGACTACCTGGCGCGGCGCGACGCGGAGTGGATGAGCCCGCTTTACAAGGCGCTGGGACTGACCGTCGGCGTAATCGTTCACGACTTGGATGACGTGCAGCGCCGGGCGGCTTACGCGGCTGACCTGACGTATGGAACGAACAACGAGTTTGGCTTCGATTACCTGCGCGACAACATGAAGTATGACCTGGCGAGCTGCGTGCAGCGCGGGCACCAGTTTGCGATCGTGGACGAGGTGGACTCGATCCTGATCGACGAGGCGCGGACGCCGCTGATTATTTCGGGGCCGTCGGAGGAATCGACTGACAAATATTTCAAGATCGACAAAATTATTCCGAAGCTCATTCAAGACATCGATTACACGTTGGACGAGAAGCACCGGACGGCGACGCTGACGGAAGAAGGCGTCAGCAAGTGCGAGCGGCTGCTGGGGCTGGGGAATTTGTACGACCCGGCGCACATGGAGCAGATTCACCACGTATATCAGGCGCTGCGTGCGCACACGCTGTACAAACTCGACGTAGATTACGTAGTGAAAGACGGCGAAGTGATCATCGTTGACGAGTTCACCGGACGACAGATGCCGGGGCGGCGGTGGTCGGACGGGTTGCACCAGGCGGTCGAAGCGAAAGAAGGCGTGAAGATCGAGCGGGAAAACCAGACCCTGGCGACGATCACGTTTCAGAACTATTTCCGCATGTACAAGAAACTGGCCGGCATGACGGGCACGGCGGAGACGGAGGCGGCGGAGTTCGGCAAGATTTACAACCTGGACGTAGTGGTGATCCCAACGAACAGGACGTTGATCCGCAAGGAACACGCGGACGTGGTGTACCGCACAGAGACGGAAAAGTTTGAAGCGGTCGTGAACGGGATTCTGCAGGAAGACAATTCACTGGCAAACGGAATCCGGCACTATCACGAGCGCGGGCAGCCGGTGCTGGTGGGCACGATTTCGATTGAGAAGTCGGAAACGATTGCGGAAATATTGAAGAAGGCGGGAGTGCCGCACCAGGTGCTGAACGCGAAACAGCACGAGCGCGAATCGCGCATCGTGGCGCAGGCGGGCCGCAAGGGCGCGGTGACGGTGGCGACGAACATGGCCGGCCGCGGCACGGACATCCTGCTGGGCGGGAACCCGGAGTCCATGACGCGCGAGCACTTCTTGAAGAACAAGCTGGCGATACCGTATGCGTCGGCGCCAGCGGTGATTGGCGTGGACAGCACGAACGGGGACGCTCCTGCGGCCGCGGCTGTGCCGATGGTTTTGTTCCAGCATGAAGGCAAGATTTTCCAGGTGCCCAAGGACCAGTGGGATCCGATGTACCAGCAGTTCGCGGATCAGTGCAAAGCGGAGCATGACGAAGTGGTGGCGCTCGGCGGCCTGCACATTCTGGGCACGGAGCGGCACGAAGCGCGGCGCATTGACAACCAGTTGCGAGGACGCGCGGGACGCCAGGGCGATCCGGGCTCTTCGCGATTCTTTTTGTCACTCGAAGACGACCTTATGCGGATTTTCGGCGGCGAGCGCGTGAAGCAGATGATGTTCCGCTTGGGAATGACGGAAGGCGTGCCGATCGAGTCGCGGCTGATTTCGAACCGCATCGAGAACGCGCAGAAGTCCGTGGAAGCGCAAAACTTCGACGCACGCAAACACCTGCTGGAATACGACGACGTGATGAACAAGCAGCGCGAAACGATTTATGCGATTCGCCGCTCGGCGCTGGAAGGAAAAGATCAGCGGGATTACGTGCTGGGGATTGCGGAAGACGTGGCGCGCGAGCTGGTGGATACGTATTGCCCGCGCGAGCAGCATCCCGGGCAGTGGAACACTACGCAATTGCTGGCCGAGGTGAATAGCCAGTTTGGAATTGACGCGAAGGCCATGGGCGCGGACCCTGCGGCGCTGAACCATGATGAGTTGGCGGATGCGCTGGCGGAAGCAGTGAAGACACGCTATGCGGAAAAGGAAAAGCAGTTCAGCCCGGATTTGCTGCGCTGGCTGGAGCGGCGAATCATTCTGGATGTGGTGGATACGCAGTGGAAGGACCACTTGCTGTCGCTGGACCACTTGAAGGAAGGGATTGGGCTGCGCGGATACGGGCAGAAAGATCCGCTGGTCGAGTTCAAGAAGGAAGCGTTCATTTTGTTTGAAGACATGATGGCGCGGATCGACAACGAGACGGTGCGTTATTTGTTTCACGTGCAGATTCAGCAGGGAGAAGCGCCGCCTCCGCAGGCACAGCAAGCGCAGCAGTCACCGCGGGCGCATATCCAGAGCGCGGCGGCTGCGGGGGCGAGTGCAGCTGCGCGGGCCGAAGAGCAGCCTCCGGCGCAGAAATTGCCGGATTTTGCGCGCGCGCTGGAAAAGCGGCAGGAACGCCAGCAGAAGGATTTACAGTTTCAGACGGGAGCGGCTCAAGCGGAGGCTCCGAAGCCCGTACGTGCAGGGGCGAAGGTTGGACGCAATGATCCTTGCCCATGCGGGTCGGGGAAGAAGTATAAGAAGTGTCACGGGGCGTGAAGCAGTGACTCGTGATTGGTGACTAGTGACTGGTGAGTCGGCGCCCATTGCTAATTTTTTGGAACTCTCTGACTTAGAACTGAACACTAACGACTTACAACTGATGCAGTACGCCTGAGATTCAGGAAGCGAAGAGGACACATGCCACCAGGAACGATGCCGGGACAACAGCCAGCGCCACAGAGGCAGGGAATCCCAGGAGTGAAGAACCTTGTGGCGGTGGCCAGTGGAAAAGGCGGCGTGGGAAAAACGACCGTGGCGGTGAACCTGGCTCTGGCACTTGCAAAGCTGGGGCACAAGGTCGGCTTGCTGGACGCGGACGTGTACGGGCCCAACGTGCCGATCATGCTGGGCTCGACGCAGGAACCGATGGCCACGGCGCAGCAGCGGATTATTCCCGTGGACGCGCAGGGCATAAAAATGATTTCGATGGGACTGCTGAATCCGGGCGACAAGCCGGTGATCTGGCGCGGGCCCATGCTGCACAGCGTGATCACGCAGTTTTTGCGCAGCGTGGAATGGGGCGAGCTGGACTACCTGGTGATTGACTTGCCGCCGGGAACGGGCGACGTGCAGTTGACGCTGATCCAGACGGTGGCGGTGACGGGAGCGGTGGTGGTGACGACGCCGTCGCTGGTGGCGGTGGCGGACGTGCGCAAGGCGATTGAAATGTTCCGCCAGGTGAATGTGGAAGTGCTCGGCGTGGTGGAGAACATGAGCACTTTTTTGTGTCCTCATTGCGGGAAGGCGGTGGATATTTTCGGGCACGGCGAGGGCACGAAGACGGCAATTGCGTACGGCGTGCCGGTGCTGGGAGAAATTGAGATTGACCCACGAATCCGGATGGGCGGGGATACGGGCGCTCCTGTGGCGGCGCAGGGAGAATCGGCGCCGGCGGCGCAGAGTTTGTATCGCATGGCGAAGGCGGTGACGGCGCGGCTAGCGGAAGTGGGCGCAACGTCGACCGGGCCAGCGGTGGAGATTGACTGAGCTTGTAGGTGAATTTTGTAGTGGCCGATCTTAAGACCGGCCAGTAAAAAAGCGAAGGGCCCAAGCACGGGCTAGTCGCGGGTAGCGGAAGAATTAGAGATGGGAAGTTCGCCGCTGGCGTTAGAGGCGCCGGCGGCTTTTATTTTTTCGAGGAGACAGGCGCGGCAGAGGCAGCTGGAAGATTGCCATTCAGCGGGCATGGGGAGATGCGGCAGGTCGGAACACCAGCAGCCAGGTTCTTTCTGGCAGGTCATAGGCGCGTTGCATTGGGCGCAGCGGGTTTCCACGGGGAAATTATGGCGCGAAGAGCGGCGAGCGTCCAGCGCCAGACAAATTGGTGCGCGAGGTGCTGGCGGTTTTCTTGTCAGCGGGGTGAAGCGGATGCTATCTTGAAGTGTTCGCTGCCTGTCGGCGAAACGCGCGGGAGCCGCGTATTTCATGCTCCTGCAATCACCTACGGGAAATTCTGATTCCTCATGCGCACACCGGATATCCGTCCATACAAAGGCAAATTTCCGCAGATTGCGGCGTCGGCGTACATCGACCCGGCGGCGGTGGTGATTGGGGACGTTGTGATCGGCGAGGAGTCGAGCGTGTGGCCGATGACCGTGATACGCGGAGATGTGCACCACATCCGGATCGGGAAGCGCACGAATATTCAGGACGGCTGCGTGCTGCATGTGATGAAAGATGAGTATCCGCTGGTGCTGGGGGATCAAGTGACCGTGGGGCATTCGGTGACGCTGCACGGATGCACGATCCATTCGCATGTTTTGATTGGGATGGGCTGCATTATTTTGAACGGCGCGGTGATTGGAGAGAACTCGATTGTTGCGGCGGGGACTTTGATCACGGAGCGTACGGTGATTCCGGCGGGAAGTCTGGTGATGGGTTCGCCAGGTAAAGTGAAAAGAGAATTGACGGAAATGGATTGCGAATCGATTGGCAAATATGCGGAGCGCTATTCGGGCTACCGGGAAATTTACCGCGAGGAAGCGGCGGCGCGCGGGGAACAGATTGATTGGAGCGAGTTGGAAGGCTGAAAGGGGCGGGCGCGGCGTTCCAGGGACTCATGGCAGAAAAAAAGAAATTTCAGGCAATCAAGGGCACGCGCGATTTGCTTCCACCGGAGACGGAGTTGTGGAACCGGGTGGAGCAAACCGCGCGCGAAGTTTTTGGCACATTTGGGTTCGGGGAGATGCGCCCGCCGATTTTTGAGCCGACGGAATTGTTTGCACGGGCGGTCGGATCTCGAACTGAAGTAGTAGGCAAGGAGATGTACTCGTTCGATCCCGCCAAAGAATTGTTTGCCGTTGATGCTTCATTAGACGCGTATCCATCCCCTGAACTAACAGAGAACATAGGCGAGTCTGTCTACAGAATCAAGGATGCATTTGACAAGGGTGATATTCCGCGGACGGAAGAGAATCAGCAGAAGGTAGCCAACCTTTTGTTTATATTTAACCAGCTTAAGGAACTCACTCAGAACTTGCCTCAAGAATTCCAGCAGGACTCCGCCGAGGTTTTCTCTGAATACAGAACGCTTGTTGATAAGTGCAGAACTATGGCCAGCCTAATAAGGCTCGGGAATGTCTCAATCTCGTTGCGGCCGGAGGCGACGGCTTCGGTTTGCCGGGCGTATATCGAGCATGGGATGCATGCGCTGCCGCAGCCGGTGAAGTTGCATTACACGGGGCCGATGTTCCGACGGGAGCGGCCGCAGAAGGGGAGATACCGGCAGTTTTATCAGATTGGGGCGGAAGTGTTGGAGATGGTGCCGCCGAACCAGGACCCCGCGAAAAACATCACGAAAGACGCGGCAGTGGACGCGGAAGTGATCGAGATGGTGATGGCGTTTTTCGCGCGACTCGGCCTGGAGGGCGTGAAGCTGGAGATCAATTCGATTGGGGATCGCGAGTGCCGCCCAAAGTATGTGGAGTTGCTGCGCGCGGAATTGATGAAGGTGAAAGACAAGCTGGGGCCGGACAGCCAGCGGCGCATTGAGACCAACCCGTTGCGGGTGCTGGACTCGAAGCTCGAGAGCGAGCAGGGAATTATCGCTGGGCTGCCGCGGATTACCGATCACTTGTGCGCGAACTGCGCGGCGCAGTATGCGGAAGTGAAGCGACAATTGGGGATGCGCGGCGTAGCGTACGCGGAAAATTGGCGGCTGGTGCGTGGACTGGACTATTACATGCGGACGACCTTTGAGATCACCGCGCGGGGACTGGGTTCGCAGAATGCGGTGTGCGGCGGCGGGCGGTATGATGGGCTGGTGGAATTGCTGGGCGGGCCGCCGACAAAGGGAATTGGATTCGCGATTGGCGAGGACCGGCTGATTTTGTCGCTGCAGGAAGCTGGCAGAGGCGGCGCGGCGCAGGGGCGTGATGTTTTTGTGGCGTGGATGGGAGAGAGAGCGCAGGCTACGGCGATTACGGCGGCGCAGAAATTGCGAGCGGCGGGGTTTCGCGTGGAGTTACCGCCGGTAGAGCAGAAGTTCGGGAAGGCGCTGGGGCAGGCGGACAAGCTGGGCGCGCGGTACGCGTTGATTTTGGGTGACGACGAGATCGCGACAGGTCAGTGGACGGTGAAAACGCTGGCGAGCGGCGAGCAGGCGAAGATGAGTGAGCCGGAGTTTTTAGAACTTTTGCGGAGAAGTAAACCGTTGTCATCCTGAGCACACCCGATGAGGGTGCGCGAAGGACCTCAATTGCGGGAGCGCCTCGATTGACATTACGTTGAGGTCCTTCGCCCGCAAAAGGCGCGGGCTCAGGATGACAAATTACTTGAATCGCGTAGAGAACGAATCAGGGAGAGGCCAATCGTGCTGGACTTTTTGGGGAATTTGAAGCGGACACATTATTGCGGCGCGCTGCGGGCGTCGGATGCGGGGCGCGATGCGACGGTAATGGGCTGGGTGGCGAAGCGGCGCGACCTGGGGAATTTGCTCTTTCTCGATGTGCGCGACCGCTCGGGGATCGTGCAGGTGGTGTTCAACAAGGAGACGCAGCCGCAAGCGCACGCGAAGGCGGAGCAGGCGCGGAGCGAGTTCGTGGTGGCGGTGGAAGGAAAAGTAACGCAGCGCGGAAAGGCAAATCCAGAGCTGCCCACGGGCGAGGTGGAGATTGTGGCGGCACGGCTGCACATTCTGAACAACGCGAAGACGCCGCCGTTTCCGATTGAAGACGAGATCAACGCGGCGGAAGAGACGCGGCTGAGATTTCGCTACCTGGATTTGCGGCGGCCGAAGCCGCACCGGAATTTGGCGTTGCGGCACAAGATTTTGCTGGAAATCCGCAAGACGATGGACGAGATGGGCTTCATCGAGGTGGAAACGCCGATGCTGACGCGCTCGACGCCGGAGGGTGCGCGCGACTACCTGGTGCCGAGCCGCGTGCATCACGGGCAGTTTTACGCGTTGCCGCAGTCGCCGCAGATCTTCAAGCAGATCCTGATGATTGGCGGGCTGGACCGCTATTTCCAGATCGTGAAGTGTTTCCGCGACGAGGATTTGCGCGCGGACCGGCAGCCGGAGTTCACGCAATTGGACCTGGAGATGTCGTTTCCCCGGCAGGAAGACATTTTCAATGTGATTGAAAACGTGATGGTGCGGGCCTGCGCGGTGGCGGGAGTGGAGGCGAATGCGCCGTTTCCGCACATGCTTTATAAGGATGCGATCCGGAAGTATGGCAGCGACAAGCCGGACATGCGGTTTGGTATGGAATTGCACGAGGTGACATCGTGTTTTCCAGCGGAAGCGAAAGAGAAGCTGCAGATTGGCGGGAACGTGTTTGCATTTGCCGCGCCGGGGGCGGCGGGGTACTCGCGGAAGCAGCTGGATGAGCTGACCGAGAAAGCGAAGTCGCACGGGGCGCGTGGAGCGTATTTCGTTAAGCTGGCGGCGGAGGGAACCACGTCGACGGTGGAGAAATTGATCGGCGCGGAGAATGTGAAGAAACTGGCCGAGGCTTGCGGTGCGAAAACCGGCGACTTGGTGGTGGCGGTTTCGGCGAAAGAAGAGATCAAGGGCACGGAAGCGGCGGCGCTGGTTGCGGGACAGTTGCGGCTCCAGTTGGGCGAAGCGCTGGGCGTGATCGACAAGACGCAGTGGAAATTCTTGTGGCTGACAGGCTTTCCGTTGTTTGAATGGAGCGAATCCGACAAGACCTGGGTGAGCGCGCAACATCCGTTCACCGGAATTGTGGATGAGGATTTGGAGAAGCTCGAGACGGCGCCGTGGGAAGTGCGCTCGAAGGGCTACGATTTGGTGCTGAATGGCGTCGAGCTGGGGTCGGGGAGCATTCGAATTCACCGGCAGGATATTCAGGAACGGCTGTTCAAGGCGCTGGGCTTGAGCGAAGAACAGTTGCGGCGGCGATTTGGATTTTTCCTGGATGCATTGACGTATGGAACACCCCCGCATGGCGGAATTGCGCTGGGGTTGGACCGCGTGACCATGTTGCTCGCGGGAGAGAAGTCGATTCGCGAAGTGATCGCGTTTGCGAAGACGACAGCCGCCGTGGATTTGATGGCGGAATCGCCGAGCGACGTGGATCAGGCTCAGTTGGAGCAGTTGGGAATACAAATTAAAGGCGCGGGGCAAAAAGCCTCTAGCAAATAGTTTTTGGGGGTCGGAGCTTTAGCTCCGACATCAGGGTGTAGACTCAAAGGGCTTTAGCCACTGAGGAATTGCTTTATGGGCCGATTGGCAAACAGGACGTCTGCGGGCTGGACGTATTTTGTGACGACAAAAGCGTTTCAATCTGCGAATGCTTTGCAAGTACATGAGGTCGCTACAATTGTTGTCGGAAAACTGCTGGAGTATCGCGACAAAGGAAACTATCTGTTACACGAATTTGTGGTGATGCCGAATCATTTGCATGTCTTGATTACCCCGTCCGATACCGCAACGCTGGAAAGGTGCATGCAATTGATAAAGGGCGGGAGCTCCCATGAAATCCATCGAGTTCGGGGAGGCGGGATGCCGGTATGGCAGTCCGGCTTCCATGATGCGAAGGTTAAAGACTGGAGGGATTACGGAATAAAGTTGGACTACATTCGTTTTAATCCTGTAACTGCAAAGCTTGTTGCGCGCCCTGAAGAATGGCCATTTGGCTCAACGGGTGGGCAATACAAGCTCGACCCAATTCCTCAGGGGCTAAAGCCCATTGTGCCGCCGGTTAATGTCGGACCTAAAGGTCCGACCCCCAACACCCCTGGCATAGCGCCGGGGCTAAAGCCTCGGCCTCCCAAGGAGTTCGCAAAAAGAGGCGGCGTTTAGATGTCGAGAATACGCATATTGGCGGAGGCGGTGGCGAACAGGATTGCGGCCGGGGAGGTGGTGGAGCGGCCTGCTTCGGTGGTGAAGGAGTTACTTGAGAATGCGCTGGATGCAGGCGCGAATTTTGTGCGAATCGAGACGCAGATGGGTGGAAAGCGTATGATCCGCGTGATTGACGACGGCCACGGGATGATGCACGACGATGCGCTGCTGGCGTTCGAAAGGCATGCCACCAGCAAGCTGCGGTCGGCAGATGATTTGATTACGATTTCGACGCTGGGATTTCGCGGAGAGGCGCTGCCATCGATTGCATCGGTTTCGCGACTGCTGCTGGAAACGCGGGACGCGAGCGAGGCGGAAGGGACGCGCGTGGAGTTTGCGGGCGGGAAACTGGTGGGCGTGAAGCCGGCGGGATTGCCCGCGGGAACGACCGTCAGCGTGGCCGATCTGTTTTATTGCGTCCCGGCTCGGCGAAAATTTTTGAAGTCGGACACGACGGAGCTGGGGCACATCGCATCGCTTGTCACGCACTACGCGCTGGCGAATCCGACGAAACAATTTACGCTCACGACGCCGACGCAAGAGATTGTGAATTGCCCGCCGACGGAAAAGCTGGCGGACCGCGTGTATCAATTGTTCGGACGGCAGGCGCTGGACGAATTGGTGGAAATCCCCAGTGTTTCCGCGGCGTTTCGCGCGGCGATCACCGAGCCGGAGATGGAAGCGGGGGAAGAGGCGGCGACGCTGACGGTGAAGGGCTACACTTCGCGGCCGGACATCCAGCGGCCGAACCGCAATGGAATTTATGTGTTTGTGAATCGGAGGCTGGTGCGCGACCGGCTGATCCTCCACGCGATTCATGAAGCGTACCGGAACATTCTGCCGCCGGCGGTGTTTCCGGCGACGCTGCTGTTTCTGGAAATGCCATACGACGAAGTGGACGTGAATGTGCACCCCGCGAAGATTGAGGTGAGGTTCCGGCGATCGCAGTTTGTGCACGATTTCACGCGGGACGCGATTCGGCAGGCACTGATGGGCGCGCGGCCGATTGCGAGTTTCGCGACGGCAGCTGGGGGGGCGATAGCGCCAAATCCGGCAGCGCCTCCGGCGTCATTTGCAGGTGGATTGGCGGAGACGAATCCCGATTCGGGTGTGCCGCGAGCGATCATTCCCCTGATGGAAGAGCTGGGAGTCGGGTCGGGCGTGGGATCGGATTATTCGGCGGGGAATGGATTTGATCTGGCAGCGGCGCCGGCGCAGCCCGTGCCGCACAGATTTCCGTTTGAGCCGGGGGATTCGCTTGCAGGTGGATATTCTCGGGGAGCGATGCCGGCGGGGCAGGGTCACGCGCCGAATTGGGCGGAGAATTTCTCGAGAGCGGGCGCGAATGCCCCAGCG
>Ga0210403_10000670_pt1 | contig 34817 bp, 28 predicted proteins | sample IncBWC19MmetaG_FD_150863 | JGI IMG/M metagenome (GOLD analysis project Ga0210403, IMG submission 150863) | Forest soil microbial communities from Barre Woods Harvard Forest LTER site, Petersham, Massachusetts, United States - Inc-BW-C-19-M | ecosystem: Environmental > Terrestrial > Soil >...
CAGGGAAAGCCGGATGCTGGTTGCACCCGCGGCCTCGTGTGCAGTGTAGAAAGCACACGAGTTAGTCACCACAGGTTCAACCGGAGCGACCCGGCCTTCCCTGCGCGATTGGTGTTAACGGCTTATACGCGCTCTCCCCGGTGTCCGGGCTTGCTAGCCACCGTCGCCTGCCGATCATCATCGACAAGCTTGATCCCAGCGTCGGGGGATCAGGACCACACGATTTCGCCGTCCGCGTGCATCGCCGCTCGTCTGGCGACGATCTCGCGTCCACCGCATCCCGCCTCACGTTCGTGACGACGCGTACGCCCCTCTCATCGAGGCGGGACGGCGGCATTAAAGACACGATTTCTGATTTTCGTAAAGGGGAATTTTTGGCGTGCGGGGACCGGATCGCCCGATCGATTTGAATCGGCTCACGAAATCAGTTTTTGCGCGCAGGCGGTTTTGCGGCTCGTGGCGGCGTTTTGGCGCGCGGCCAAAGCCCAAATCGCACAACTGATTTGCCCGACGTCGGGCGACTCAGTCGACCCTCATGGTGAGGAGGCGCGAAGCGCCGTCTCCGGACGATGCTTCGCATCGCCGGGAGAACCATGAGGCCCGGCTGTGGCCTCATCCTTCGAGACGCCGCTTCGCGGCTCCTCAGGATGAGTCCTGATGTGTGGCACGAGACGATCATGCCCCCCAAGCTGCTCCCACTTCACAAAGACAGACACCAGCAGGAGGGCGCCATGCGCATCATGATCATCAACGGACCCAATCTGAACATGCTCGGCATTCGCGAGCCGCACATCTATGGCTCGACCACGCTGGATGCGATCAAGTCGGCTTGCGAGGAGTTCGCCGCCTTTGCCGGCGCGCAATTACATCGTCGCCATGCAGGCCGCGCTGCACGGCGCCGGCAGACTGCCCGCCGCGTGGCCCTCCGCGCTGCGCGTCGGGCCGAAGTGAATTCATGCCGCGTGCCATCGCACTTCCGTCAGCAATGTTGTCCTTGTTGCAGGCGCGGTGAGGGGAGCTTCATCAAGCCGGCTCGGCCAGTTCAGAGCCGGTCGATACTCGAACTAAAGAGGGAGACGGGTGCGCGGCGCCGACCGCGATTCCTGACTATGCCAAACTCCATATTGATGTAGTGTTGTGTCAATCCAAGAATACAAAGAAGCGGGCAGCCAGCTCGTCAAGGCCATATACCCAGGGAGGGCATGGAATGAGAGAGCTGGTCACCAGTCACTCAACTTCACGGCGTGCGTTTCTCAAGCTTGCGGCCGCAGGCAGTGCTGCGGCGCTGAGCCGGCCCGCGCCGGCAGCCGCCGCAGACAAGACCATCACGATCCTGCACGAAAGCTCGTTCATCAAGCCGTTCGACGAATATGTATCGAACACGCTTGCCCCGGCCTACGAGAAAGAGACCGGCATCAAGGTCGTTTACGAGGTGACCAGTGTCGGCAGCCTGCCGACCCGGATCAGCACGATCGCCGAGACCGGGTCGGGCGCCGACGTCACGATGAACGGCCTGCTCCAGGTGATCCAGTTCAGCAACAAATATCTCGACGTTGGCGACATCGCCGACGATATCGGCAAGGCGCAAGGCGGCTGGTACGACGCCGGCAGCGAGGGCGTCGTCGTCGAGGGGAAATGGAAGGCCATCCCCTTCGCCAATATCGGTCAGTTGATGAACTGGCGCACCGACTGGTTTGCCGAGGTCGGGGTCAAGAAGTTCCCGGAGACGTGGGAAGAGCTCCATGAGGTCGGCAAGAAGCTGAAGGCCAAGGATCATCCGTTCGGATTCGAGCTCGGCCATGGTTTTGGCGACAACCACGGCTGGCTTTACCCGCTGCTGTGGTCCTATGGCGGCGCCGAAGTCGCAGCCGACGGCAAGACCGTGGTGATCAATTCGGACGAGACCGCGCGCGCCGTGGATTTCTGCCGCCAGTTCTTCAAGGACACCATGCTTGACGACGCGCTCGGCTGGACCGACGTGAGCAACAACAAGGCGTGGATGGCGGAGCAGATCTCCTGCACCAACAATGCCGAGAGCATCCTGTGGTTCGCCAAGCGCGAGTTTCCCGAAATCGGCAAGGTCACCAACCAGGCGATGAACCCGGCCGGGCCGAAGGGGCGCTTCCATCTGCTCAACTTGATCAGCCATTCGATCTTCGACTTCTCGCCGGTCAAGGAGGAAGCGCGCGCCTTCATGCGCTGGCTGATGGAGCCGAAGCAGCTGGGCGGCTGGTACGCGATCGCGGATTCCTATTACCAGCCGCTGTTGCACGGCTACGACAATGCGCCGATGTGGAATGTCGAGCCGCGCAACCTGCCCTTCCGCGATGCGCTCGCAAACGCGCATCTGCCGGGTTGGCCAGCGCCGGCCAGCCGGCAACTGGCCGAGAGCGTTGCCAAATACGTCGTCGTCGACATGTTCGCCAAGGCCTGCGCCGGTGCGTCGACCAAGGATGTCATAAAGGACGCGGAGGCCCAGCTGAAGGACATCTATCGCTCGGCATAGACACATGACGATTGCTTCCGAGCGCCTTCCTGTGTTTGCCCACGCGAAGCGCCGGCGCGCGTCGCTGCCAGTGCTGCTCGACCGTCAAAGCGTCTTCAGCTGGTTGATGATGGCCCTTCCGCTCGCCTTCCTGGCGGCGCTGGTCGGCTATCCGTTCTTCTACGGCATCCTGTTGAGCCTGCAGGATCGGCCGGTCGCGCATGCCGGCACCTTCGTCGGGCTGAAGAATTTCGTCAGCAACGTGCATGATCCGATCTTCTGGCGGGCGGCGATCAACACGTTCGTCTATACATTCGTGGCGACGCTTTTGAAGATGGTCGGCGGGCTCGGCCTGGCGCTGGCCATGAACCAGCACTTCCGCATGAAGAACCTGGTGCGGGCGCTCCTGCTCCTGCCGTTCATCGTCCCGACCGTACTGAGCACCGTCGCATGGCTGTGGATGCTCGACCCGGCCTTCAGCGTCGTCAACCGGCTGCTGGTGGCGCTCGGCTGGCCCAAGCCCGGCCCATCGTGGCTCGGCGATCCGACGCTCGCGATGGTCTCGATCATCATCATCAACACCTGGCGCGGGCTGCCCTTCTACGGAATCACCCTGCTCGCCGGCCTTCAGACGGTGCCTTCCGAACTCTACGAGGCGGCTTCCATCGACGGCGCCGGCGGATGGCAGCGGTTCCGCTTCATCACCCTGCCGCTGCTGCGGCCGATCATTTTGATCGTCACGCTGTTCTCGGTCATCTTCACCTTCGCCGATTTCCAGCTCGTCTACGTGCTGACCCATGGCGGCCCGGCGAACGCCACGCAGCTGTTTGCGACCTACGCGTTCGATATCGCGATGGGCGCCGGCCAGCTCGGGCTCGGCGCCTCGGTGGCGCTGGCGATGCTGCCGGCGCTGGCGTTGCTGATCGTGGCGCTGACCATCTACCTGCGGAGGGAGTGATGGTAACCGGCCAGGGGCGCATCGGGCAGGGGTTGCGGGTGTGGCTGCCGGTCGGCTTCTTTCTCGTGATGGCGCTGTTTCCATTCTACTGGATGGCGATCACGTCGATAAAGCCGAACGCCGAGCTTTACAACAAGAACGTGATGCCACTGATCGTGCATGCTCCGACGCTCAAGCACTACGTCGACCTTCTGACCCAGTCGAGCTTCCTGCTATGGACCTGGAACACGATGCTGGTGGCGGTCGTGGCAACGGCGATCTCGCTGATCCTCGGCACCATGCTCGCCTATCCGCTGGCGCGCATGCGCTTTGCCGGCGCGTCGCTGATCGCGATGACGATCGCGGCGATCTACCTCGTGCCGCAGCCCCTGCTGTTCATCCCGCTGGCCGACGTAATCAACCGGCTCCATCTCGGCAACACCCTCACCTCGGTGATCCTGACTTACCCCACGATGCTGGTGCCGTTCTGCGCCTGGCTGCTGCTCGGCTATTTCAAGACTATTCCGAAGGAGCTCGAGGAGGCCGCCCGAATCGATGGTGCCAGCCGGCTCCAGACCATGTGGACGATTTTCCTGCCGCTGTGCACGCCGGGCTTCATCTCTGCCGGCATCTTCGCCTTCACGCTCTCGCAGAACGAGTTTCTTTACGCCCTGATCTTTCTGACCAAGAGCTCAGTGCGCACCGTGCCGGTCGGCGTCATCGCCGAGCTGATCCGCGGCGACGTGTTCTACTGGGGACAGCTCATGGCCGGGGCTCTCCTCGGGTCGATCCCGGTGGCGCTGATCTATTCGTTCTTCGTCGAGCACTACGTCGCAGGCCTCACCAGCGGTTCGGTCAAGGCGTGAATGGGTCTGGTTGTGGGTTGCAGTCGGCGCGCCACGACGCCGACGCGCTGAAGATCAGTTCTCACTCCGACTTGTCGATGTTCCAGAACACCGGCGTGGCGGGGCCTTCGAGCACGCCCGACAGCGATTTCCGCCACGCGCCCACCCCGCGCCATTGACCGAGCGGAATATAGATCACCTGGTCGTAGACTTCGCTCTGGATTTCGGCGGCGATCTTCCTCTGCTCCTCGCGCGAGGAGGAACGGACGAAGGCATCACGCATCGCTTCCATCCTGGCATCTTCCGGCCAGCCGAACCAGGCGCCATTCTTGCCCTTGGCGTTGATCAATATGTTGACAACAGGGTTCACCACGTCGGCGATGACGAAGTTGGTGAAGAGCATGTTCCAGCCGCCCTCCTTCGGCGGCTTCTTGCTGGCGCGGCGGGACACCACGGTCTGCCAATCGGTGGCCTGCAGGTCCACGTTGAAACCGGCCGTACGCAGCAACTGCGCCGCGACGATCGGCTGCGGCTTGAATACCAGGGCATCGCCGGGCGCCATGATCACGACGGGCGTGCCGTCGTAACCGGATTCGGCAAGCAGCTTCTTCGCTGCCGCCGCACCGTTGCCTTTCACCAGCGACTCCGAGCCGACGTCGGAGGCCAGCGGCGTGCCGCAGCCGAAAACCGCGCCGCAAACCTGATAGTATTCCGAATTGCCAACCAGCGCGTCCAGCACATCCTTCTGATTCAGCGCCAGGAACGCCGCGCGGCGGACCTTGACGTTGTCGAAAGGCGGATAAAGGAAATTCATTCGTCCGATGGTCTGGAAGCCGAACTTGTCCAGGGTTTCGACCTTCAAGTCCTTGTTGGCGGTCAGCATCGTCACAACATCGAAGGGCACACTCTCGATGAAGTCGATATCGCCGGACTGAAGCGCGTTCACAGCGGTCTGTGCATCCGGCATGGTGATCCATTCGACGCGGTCGACCTTCACCGCCTTGCTGCCGGCGGTCCAGCTCGGCGGCTCCTTGCGCGGCACGTAATCGGTGTTCTTTTCATAGACCGCCTTCACGCCCGGCTGGAATTCAGCCTTGACGAATTTGAAGGGGCCTGAGCCGATCTGCTCCGGAATCTGCTGCCCGGCCGGCGTTTCGGCCAGACGCTTCGGCATCATGAACGGAACAATCGAGGAAGGTTTTCCGATCGATTCCAGCACCAGCGCATAGGGCTCCTTCAGTTTCAGCGTGATCGTCCTGTCGTCAGTGGCCTCCAGGCTCGCCGTGAAGTCCATGAGCGTCTGGCCCATCGTCTCGTTCTTGCTCCAGCGCTTCAGCGAGGCGACGCAATCCTCCGCGGTGACCGGGCTGCCGTCATGCCATTTCAGCCCTTCGCGCAGCGTGAAGGTGTAGGTCAGCTTGTCGTCGGAGATTTTCCAATCCGCCATCTGAGGCTGGATCTTGAAGTTGGAATCGGTGGCCAGCAAAGTGTCATAGACCATGTAGCCGTGGTCGCGCGTGATATACGCCCCGGTGAAGGTCGGATCGAGGATGCGCAAATCGGAATGCATCACCGCGGTGAGGGTCTTGGCATCCGCTGGCGAAGAAAGCGCCAGCGCAGCCGAGAGCACAAAGGTCCACAAGGCGAGGATGGACACCATGGCGTGACGTTGCCGACGTGTGAGCTGAAACATTGTGCGCGCCAGAGTGTAGCCGGGCAGTGCGTTGCTGGAATCCTTCAAGGTGGCGGCTGCGGCAGCTTCATGTCTTGCGCAAGTCAGGCAGGCCCGAGTTGCGTTGGGAGAAGGTGCGCCGGTCCTTTACTGCAGGCCCGCCTTCTCCAGGCCTTTCAGCAGCTCAGCCACAACCTGTTGCGTCGGGACATTTTGGTATTGGCTTTCGCTGTAGTATGCCCTGATGAAACCGAGGTTTGATCGCGCAGGGTGCGCTACCTTGAATCGTTCGAGCGCCTGCTTTGCCTCCGCATCTCGACCGGACAAGGCAAGGGCAGCCACCAGCCAGGCTTGGGGAAACCAGAGATTCTGCCGCACATAGACCGACTCACCAAGAGCGTCAGCCGCCTTGTCGTAATCACCGATAGCGAACTTCGCGCGTCCCTCGACCCACTTGAATACCTGGAATGATTGGTCCCTGGGGCTGAGTTCAATTGCCTTTTGGACCAGCGGAAGCGCGCTCTTGGCATCGCCAAGGAACACCATCTCGTTGGCGGCCTGGGCATAGGCTGCTGCAAAGTTGGGATCGACCCTGATGGCTTGCTGGAAGGCATCGAGCGCGGCCTGATGGTCGCCGCGTATTCGATGGACCCACCCCAGAGCGTGATACGCACGCGGCACGTTAGGGTCGAGGCTGATCGCTTTCCTGGCGTCTGACTCCGCGCGCTCCACTTCAGCCTTGCCTGCGTGATTCCAGCCATTGAGGACATCCGAAGCGAGCCAGTAGGCGAGCAGACCCAACAAGCGCGCATTGTCCGGATCTACCATGAGGCCAGCCTCCGCGTGCTTGCGCGTTTCAAGGATCGATTCAGGCGTCGGAATCCCGGTGCTTGCCGCCATTGCTCTCATCCTTTCATCCAAAGGGTTGTGATCCGCTGCCAGCGTGCCGACCTCGTGTCGCACGCCGGCTCTAATCACCTCGTCATTCAGCGAAGTGGCGATACGGCCCATCAAGTTGTCCTGCAGATCGAGCAGGCTGCTGGTTTCATATGCGAAGGAATTGGCCCAAAGGCTGGTGCCGCTTTCGGTGTCGATCAGCTGTGCATTCACCTGGACGAGCGGTCCTGCGCGCCTGACGCTGCCTTCCAGGGCGTAGCGGACCTTGAGCTCGCGGCCGATCTCGCGAGGGTCGTTCGCCTTGTCCTTGTAGGTGAAGGCGGTACCGGCGGAGATCACCCAGGCGCGTCGCAGCCGGGTAAGCTCGGTGGTCAAATCGTCAGTGATCGCGTCGGCCAGATAGCCGTCTGCTATGTTGCCGTCAAAGCTCTTGAACGGCAACACGACGATCCTGTTGGTCCGGGCAACCGTCCCATGCAGCTCGGTAAACATCAGCACCGACGCGAGGCCGGCGACAGCTATCGCTGCGATGCCGGCGGCTATCGCCGCTCCGCTCCAGCGGGCAACAAGCCAGGCGAGGAACGACACGCGTATCCGTTCATACGCGACCTCGTAGACGTGGACCGGGTATGGGATGTTTTTTACGCGGCGCTCCCCGCGGTCCGCGAAAAAGAACTGGGGTAGGGCGCGCGTCTGGTCGTAGATGCTCTGGCTGACGCATACCGTTCCCGGCGTTGCCAGGGCCTCGAGCCGGGCCGCGATATTGATGCTGTTTCCGTAAATGTCGCGCTGATCGACCAGGATGTCGCCCGTATTGATCCCGATCCGCAGCTGCATACGGTCCTTTCCCTTCTCGTTCGCCTGACGCGCGGCAAGTCCGCGCTGGATATCAAGCGCACAGCGTACCGCGTCGACCGCGCTGGAAAACTCGACCAATATTCCGTCGCCCATGCTGCGCACGAGACGTCCGCCATATTTGTCGATTGTCGGATCGATCAATTCGCGCGCATGGCTCGCAAAGCGCTCATGCGTCTCGTCTTCGCTGCGGCTCATCATGCGGCTGTAGTTGGCGACATCGGCCAGCATGACGGCCATCAATCGCCGACGTTGCGCGGCGACCGGCTCAATTGCCGTCGGACTCGTTCGCGAGCTGACCAACTCGACTGCCATCGAAGGCCCTCAATCGATTGTCATTACAATACGAGCGCCCGCCGAAGCGCAAAAGCTGCAACAATTGTGCACAGCAAAAGCGTGTTTGGGGGTTTCGTCAATCCCCGGATATCACATCTGCGACACAAAATCGCTGCTCCAAACCGGGCTCGGACCTGCCACCGGAGGTTGATTCACATCGAGGCCGGCAGGCCTAAAGCCGGATGACTTGTGCCATTGTGGCAGAGGGTATGCGCCACCGTGTTGTGATAGTCTCCTATCTTCACAAGATCGTCATGCGACCGTCCGCCTCACTCGCATCCTCGCTGCCAGGTGAGATGAATCGGAGAGCCCTCGGGCTGTCGTTTGTTTGCGCGCGCACGCATGCGTGACGTTTGCGGACGATTAAAGATCGGCAATGTCGAATTGCGGGCGGAATAGAAGCCGGCCTGGGCCAGTCCACTCCATACAACCGCTTCCAATGGAGTCGACCATGAACCATCCATCTCTTCCCAAAGTCTCTTTCTCCTCTGCCACCAATGGCGCGCGCATGGTCAGGCAAGGCCTCTCGCGCGCGGGCTTTGCCGCGATCGCCGCCCTTGTTCTTGCCGCAAGCGCATTGATCTCGACCGAGCCGGCTGCCGCGGCCAACAGCGAGCGTGCCGTCTACTGTTTGTCTTCAGACAGCGAAAATGATTGCGGCTTCACCAGCCTGGCCCAATGCGAGGCGACGGCTTCGGGCGGGCTTGGCGTATGCGACATGATGGCTGCATGGCCTGAGCAGCATGGTCCATACGCGCTCTACCGATCCCACGCGAAATCCCACAAGGTGAGAGGGTAACCGCCATCATGTCGTGATGGTCTCGCTTCTAACATACGATAACTCTCCATCGCCTCGTCGCCTTCGCACTCCCGTTGCTCGCCGCCGCTGCCGCGCGCGGCGAGCCCGGGGATGGCCGGGGTGGGGGCGACTACGCGCAGGAATTATGATCGTCTGCGGAAATCATTCGCAGTGAGTTAGCCATGTCGAAGCCGGTCATTTTCACGATTTCCGCGGCCTGGGACGACGAGGAGGTCTCGCCCGTCATCTGCCAGCACGTCGCGCAACGCTCGATCGACGCCGGCACCACGGTAGCGGTCACGCTCTATCCCGGCGCCACGCATGATTTCGACGACCCCGGCGAGAAGCGGCAGCAGGTGCCGGGCAATGAAGCGGCGAAGCCGAATGCGATGGCGCGGGCGGCGGCGATGGTGGAGGGGATGAAGTAGAGGGACGCCTAGATCTTTTCGGAAAACCGCTACACACTTTTCCGGATCATGCTCTAGTCTTGGCCGGTAAGCTGCAGCGCCAGCGACAAACGGCGACGGCTTGCCCAGACACAGGCCGCGGAACCCATGGCCAGCGCTGCTTCCGCCACCAGCGAGAACGCTGGGACGAGCGCCGATGCGTCCACATCCGATTCGACAAGACGAATGCCGGTCAGGATCGTTTCGGTGGCGATCGCCACGAACAGGGCAAGGACCGCCATCGTACCCATCGCGATGCAGCGCCTGATCTCGTGGCCATAGGCGGCGTGGAGGCGAGGTGGCGCGCGCCGCGTCATGGTGTAGATCAGCGCCATCAGCGCAAAGATGAAGGCAATCGCGAAGGCGAGGCGGTCGGCGGGCACGCCGATCGTATTCGCGGCGCGCAGCTGCTCGCCGGGTGGCCACTGCATCCATCCATACCAGGCGACGCGCGCAACCATCGCCGCGAAGATGCCGATCACCGCGAGCGCCAGGAGCACAGCCGCGCGGCGCGCCAGCGACTGCAGCGCGAGCGGCACGAAGGCGCGGGCCAGCTCGCTGGGGTCGCCGAAGGCGCGGATCGCTTGCCGTTGCGCTTCCTGCGCGGAAGGCTCGCTGGACCCCGCGAGCGCTTCGAGCAGGTGGTCCTCGGCCTCCGCGCGCACGCGGCGCGCCAGGCTCGCGTCGAAGCGCAGTTCACGCGCGATCGCCGCGCCATATTCAGCGATTGGATCGCCCAGTCGCATGGCTCTTTTCTCCGAACAGGCCGCCGATGGCCTCGGTAAAGCGCTGCCACAGCGCGCGATGGTCCGACAGCGCCCGCTGGCCGCGCCGCGTCAGCTTGTAGATGCGCCGTTTGCGGCCCGACTCCGCCGTGGCCCAGTGGCTCGCGAGAAGCCCGCTCTTCTCCAGCCGGTGCAGCGCCGGATAGATCGTGCCCTCCGGCAGGTCGAAGGCGCCGCGGCTGCGCGCCTTGATCTCCTGGATGATACCGTAGCCATGCGACGGCCCGCCCGCGAGCGCCGCGAGCACGATCATGTCGAGATGGCCTTTGAGCATTTCGCCTTCCATGCGCCCAGTATGCCTAGCGTTGCGAGGGTATGCCGGTCAAAGCTGCGTGATCGCCGCCACTGCCGGCGCGACTCCGCTTTCAACCATCGTGTCTCTATGCCTAGTATTGCGATGTATATGCAGCCAAGCGTAGGGAGGGTGTGATGCGGGTTCTGGTTCTGGCCGGTGTGATGGTGGCGGGCGCGCTGACGCCCGCGCGGGCGGCGGATGTCGAGGCCAACAAGGCGCTTTTTCGCAGCTACATCGAGGAGGTATGGAACCAGCGAAAGCTTGACGCCGCAGACCGCTACGTCGCGCCCGGCCTGATCGAGCACAATCCCAATTTGCCGCCGGGCCTGGACGGGCGGAAGAAATTCGCAGCCGCAGTGCAGGCGGCTTTTCCGGACTACCACGCCGAGATCCAGGAGATCATCGCCGAGGGCGATCGCCTGGTCGCGCGCGTGCAATGGACCGGCACGCAGGACGGTCCGTTCCAGGGCCGGCCGCCGACCCACAACAAGCTGCGCTTCTCGACCTCCGACTTCCTCCGCATCGAGAACGGCAAGTTCGCCGAGCATTGGGACGTCGTCGACAGCCTCCCCCGCGCGATTGCGCTCGGCCTCGTGCCGCCGCCGGCGACCGGCCCAAAGCCTGCGGGCGAGGGCGTGCCGAAAGCGGAGTAGTGTCGACGGCGCTTCGATTGTTCTCGCAACAAAAAACGGCCGGGTCGTTTCCGACCCGGCCGCCAGCGATCTCACTACACTCTAAGCTTACGCGACTGGACGCTACAAACTAGCCCATCGCCCCAGCCTTAAAAAATCTCAGCTCGCCTTCTGCTCCGGCGCTGTCGCCTGCTTCTTCTGGATCGCGCGTTTCAATTCCAGCGCGCGCGGCGAGAGGTTGCCGGCCGGCGCCTTCATCAGGAACGCGTCGAGGCCGCCATTGTGGTCGACGCTCTTGATCGCGTTGGTGGAGACGCGCAAGCGAACGTTCTGCCCCAGCACGTCCGAGATGAACGTGACGTTGCACAGGTTCGGCAGGAAACGCCGCTTGGTCTTGATGTTGGAGTGGCTGACCTTGTGGCCCACCTGGGGGCCCTTGGCCGTCAGTTCACAGCGCCGCGACATCTCAATAAATCCTCGTTGTAGCCCCGGCAGCCCTTCGGGCGCGTCAGGGGGTCCAAAATTCGTGTCCTTACAGGGATCGGGCGGACGTATAGGGTGGAAGGCGAAGGGCGTCAAGGTTTTGACGCGCCCGGGCCTGCACAAAATGCCCGATTTGGCAGGCGCTTCCGGCGTTTAGCGCATCATATAAAGGGCACATTCCGGGCTGAAGGAAAAAGCCTGTTCCCGGCGGCCGGAGGGGTAAGCCCCCGCGCGTCAGACGATTTCGCAGGAATAATGCGTTGTTTGCGGGAGTTTGTTGCTTAGATCGTGAGTTGATCGCGCCCTTTCAGGACCGACGCGCAGTGACAATGAAAAGCAGGATTTCGGCCCGATCGGTGCGCTGGCAGGCGGCCTCGCTGTGCGCCGCCGCGCTGTTTGGCCTCGAGGCGACCGAGCCGGCCGCAGCCCAAGGCAAGCTGGAGGCGCAATATGAGGCCTCGCTCGCCGGCATTCCGGTCGGCCGCGGCGCCTGGAATGTCGAAATCGGCGACGACTCCTATGCGGCAGCCGCCTCCGGTGGCACCACGGGTCTTCTGAAAACCATCGCCAATGGCTCCGGCACCGGCGCTTCCCAGGGCCGCATCGTCAATGGCGCGCTGGTTCCGCAAGCCTACCAGGCCTCGACCACGACCTCGAAGAAGTCCGAGACCATCCACATCACGCTTTCGAACGGCAATGTGAAGGAGTTCGGCATCGAGCCGGAGCCGCCGGTCGATGCCGACCGCATCCCGGTCGCCGAGGCGCACAAGAAGGGCGTGTTCGATCCGATGACGTCGTCGCTGCTCCGCGTGCCGGGCAATGGCGATCCGCTCGGCCCCGATGCCTGCCGCAACGGTGCCGCCGTGTTCGACGGCCGCATGCGCTATGACCTGAAGCTCGATTTCAAGCGCATGGAAACGGTGCGGGCGGACAGGGGCTATCACGGCCCGGTCGTGGTCTGCTCGGTCTATTTCACACCGATCGCGGGCTATATCCCCGACCGCCCGGTGATCAAATATCTCGCCGGCCAGCGCAATATCGAGATCGCGTTCGCGCCCATCGTCGGAACCCGGATCCTGGCGCCGTTCCGCATGGTGATCCCGACCCCGCTCGGCACCGCCATGCTGGAGGCGACGTCCTTTGTGACGCAGGCCACCCCGCCGCATGTGGCGAAGACGCAGTAAAATCGCAGCAACACATTGAATCCGTAACGAGACTCGTCATTGCCGGGCTTAACCCGGCAATCCATCCTCCCGGGAAAGATGCTTCTCGGTTTTGATGGATGCGCGGGTCAAGCCCGCGCATGACGAGTGGAGGTCGTGACGCCGTGAATCTCTGTTGACTCTTGTCCACTTCTGATTCGACTCCGGCTCCGCGAAAATTTAAGGAATTCCGTCGTCAAACCGTCGCTTGTGGAGCTGTGACAAACTTGATCTAGTGCCAAGTCAAAGCGTGAGCGCGAGATGTTGCGGTGAACGAAACGGGGTACCGGGTGGAGTCAGCGATTCGGGCGTGTTTCGTTCCAGACTCGTTCTCAAGCGTAAAAGCCGACCCCATATATCCCGCGATGCGTCGCAATCTGAAACACTTCTGAGAAACCACACGCCTCTCGAGGCGTAATAGAAACACCCGAAAAATATGGCTTTCTCTCCCCTTGCGACCGAGCGCGCTGCGGGCGCCGGTGTCACCGCGGTGCTGGGCCCCACCAACACCGGCAAGACGCATCTGGCGATCGAGCGTCTGCTTGCGCATTCAAGCGGCATGATCGGCCTGCCGCTGCGGCTGCTGGCGCGCGAGGTCTACAACAAGATCGCCGATCGCGCCGGGATCGACAGCGTCGCGCTGATCACCGGCGAAGAGAAGATCAAGCCGAAGAATCCGCGCTTCTGGGTTTCCACCGTCGAAGCCATGCCCAGGGATCTCGACGTGTCGTTCCTCGCCGTCGATGAAATCCAGATCGCCAGCGATCTCGAGCGCGGACATGTGTTCACCGACCGCATGCTCAACCGACGCGGCCGCGACGAGACCATGCTGCTGGGGGCGGCGACCATGCGGCCGATCATCGAGCGGCTGCTGCCGGGCGCAAGCATCGTCACGCGCCCTCGGCTGTCGCAGCTCGAATTTGCCGGCGACCGCAAGATCACACGGCAGCCGCGGCGCACCGCGATCGTCGCGTTCTCCGCCGAAGAGGTCTATGCGATCGCCGAACTGATCCGCCGCCAGCATGGCGGTGCGGCCGTGGTGCTGGGCTCACTCTCTCCGCGCACGCGCAACGCACAGGTGGCGATGTTCCAGAACGGCGACGTCGATTATCTCGTCGCCACCGACGCGATCGGCATGGGCCTCAATCTCGACGTCGATCACGTTGCCTTCGCCTCTGACCGCAAATATGACGGCTACCAGTTCCGAAGGCTGACGCCGTCGGAGTTCGCGCAGATCGCAGGCCGCGCGGGCCGCGCCACGCGCGACGGCACTTTCGGCACCACAGGGCGCTGCGCGCCGTTCGAGCCGGAACTGGTGAATGCACTGCAGAACCACACCTTCGACAGCGTCAAGGTTCTGCAATGGCGCAATTCAAAACTCGATTTCTCCTCGCTCGGCGCGCTGCAGGTGTCGCTGGCGCTGCCGCCCGCGCATGAGGCGCTGACGAAAGCGCCGATCGCCGAAGACATGCGCGTATTTGATCACGCCGCGCGCGATGCCGATGTGCGCGACATGGCCCACGGGCCGGCCGCGGTGGAACGGCTGTGGGAGGCCTGCCAGGTCCCGGACTACCGCAAGATCGCACCGGCGGCGCATGCGGAACTAGTGACCACCCTTTTCGATTTCCTCATGAAGAAGGGGAAAATTCCGGATGGCTGGTTTGCTGCACAGGTCGACCAGTCCGACCGCACCGACGGCGACATCGACACGCTATCGGGCCGGATCGCGCAAATCCGCACCTGGACCTTTGTCGCCAACCGGCCGGATTGGCTGCAAAACCCCGAGCACTGGCAGGAAATTGCGCGGGAAGTCGAAAATAAATTGTCGGACGCGCTGCATGAACGGCTCACGGAGCGTTTCGTTGATCGCCGTACCAGTGTATTGATGCGCCGCCTGCGGGAGAACACGGTATTGAATACGGAAATCGGCAAGACTGGCGAAGTCATCGTTGAGGGCCATGCGATCGGCCGGCTCGACGGATTCACCTTTGCGCCGGATGCCGCGGAAGCCGGTTCCGACGCCAAGGCGCTGCAGGCCGCCGCCCAACAGGTGCTGGCCAAAGAGATCGACGCGCGTGCCGAAAAACTGGGCGCTGCCGCCGACGAGCAGTTCGTGCTCGCCTCCGACGGCACGCTGCGCTGGACCGGTGACGCCGTGGCCAAGCTCGTCGCCGCCGAGGACGCGCTGCATCCGCGCATTCGCATCATCGCCGACGAGCGGCTGACCGGCCCTTCGCGCGAGAAGGTGCAAACGCGGCTCGATCTCTGGCTGAAGACGCATATCGAAAAGCTGCTCGGGCCGATGTTCGAGCTCTCCAAGGCCGAGGACGTCACCGGCATTGCGCGCGGCATCGCGTTCCAGCTGGTGGAAGCGCTCGGCGTGCTTGAGCGCACCAAGATCGCGGCCGAGATGAAGGATCTCGACCAGCCCTCGCGCGCCACTTTGCGCAAATACGGCGTGCGCTTCGGCGCCTACCACATTTATTTCCCGGCGCTGCTCAAGCCCGCCGCGCGGTCGCTGGCCTCGCTGCTGTGGGCGCTGAAGCAGGACAATGTCGATCCCACTGTGCTGTCGGGCGCGCAGCATCTGGCGAGTTCGGGCCGCACCTCGTTCCCGGTCGACAAGGCCCTGCCGCGCGACGCCTATCGCGTGCTCGGCTATCGCCAATGCGGCGAGCGCGCGGTGCGCGTCGACATCCTGGAGCGGCTCGCTGATCTCATTCGCCCGGCGCTGGCCTGGCGCGAAAACTCGTCCGGCGAAAAGCCGGCCGGCGCGTTCGATGGCCGCAGCTTCGTGGTGACGCAGGCGATGACGTCGTTGACGGGCTCGGCCGGCGAGGACTTTGCCTCGGTCCTGCGCGCGCTTGGCTATCGCATGGACCGCCGCCCGCCATTGCCGCCGAAGCCGGTGGTCGCGGAGGCGCCGGCCGCGGAAGCCGCGCCTGCGGAGACAGCGGAAGCGCCTGTTGAGGTGACGGCAGAAGTCGCGGCAGAAGTCGTCGATCAGCAGGTCAGCGGCGATCCCGCGCCGTCAGCCGCGCTGTTGCCGGAGGTCGCGCCGCTCGCATCAAGCGAAGAAACGCCGGCCGTCATCGAAGCGCAGGCTGAGCCTGCGGCTGAAGCTGAGCCGATAACCGAAGCTGCACCGGAGTCCGCACCCGTAGAGGCCACCGCAGAGGCGGTTGCTGACATCGTCGCGGATGCTGTGCCAGCCAGCGAGGCTGCGCCCGCGGAAGCCGCAGCCATCGAGTCCGCTGCCGAAGCGCCGGCCGAACCGCAGCTCGTCGAAGTCTGGCGGCCGGGCGGCCGCTCGGAAGAGCGCCGGCCGCGGCATGAGCATCGCAACCGTCACCGCCATGGCAAGGCTCCGCAGCAGGATGGCGCGCAGGCTGCCGAAGGCAAAGCTTCGAACGACAAGGCCGCTGACGGCGAGAAGCGCGAGAGGTCCCGCCATCACGGCCGCCGCGATCGCGATTTCAGAAAGCCCCGCGAGAACGCGCCGGTGGTGGCGGCTCCGGCTGCGACCGCCGAAGCCGCGCCCGCTCCTGTCGGCGAACAGCGCCAAGAACAAGGCCAGGCGCAGCGTGGCGAGCAGCGCGACCGCCTTGAAGGCAAGGGCCGCGACCGCGACCGCGATCGCGACAACAAGCGCGAGAAGTTTGGCGACCGTCAGGGCGATCGCCGCGAAGATCGCGACCGGCGTGACCGCGGCCGCGACCGTGACAAGGGCCGCGACAAACGCGACCGTGAGGGCGGCCCGGCGCTGCGACACTATGCAAGCTCGCAGAACCCGCGCGAGCGCGACCGCGCCGCCGATCCCAATTCGCCCTTCGCCAAGCTCGCGGCGCTGAAGGAGCAGCTTGCGGGCAATCGCAAGGAGTAAACCGAAGCGTTTTCAAGCGAAGTGGGGGACCGGTTCGCGTGAAGAGAACGCGTCAATAGGAACAGCCGTGGATCGGCAACGCCTCGACAAGTTTCTGTGGCATGCGCGGGTGGTGAAAGCCCGCACCAGCGCCGCAGAGTTGGTCGAGCGCGGCCATGTCCGCGTCAATGGCGTGCGCGAGACTTCGCCCGGACATGCGGTGAAGCCGGGCGACGTGCTGACCATCGCGCTGGACCGCAATGTGCGCCTTATGAAAGTGATCGGATTTTCCGAACGTCGCGGCGATGCCAACGCAGCGCGCGTGCTCTATGAGGAATTGCACGGACGACCGGAATAACTATCTGCTGGCGGTGGTCCATGAGTGATTCAATTCTTGGTGCCGCTTCCCTTGCGGCAATGCACTGACTGCGCTAGGCAAAACGGCAAATTTCGACCGTTCCGGAGTCCTGGATGACTTACGTCGTCACTGAAGCCTGCATCAAATGCAAATATACCGATTGCGTTGAGGTCTGCCCTGTCGATTGTTTCTACGAGGGCGAGAACATGCTGGTGATCCATCCGGACGAATGCATCGATTGCGGCGTGTGCGAGCCGGAGTGCCCGGCCGACGCGATCAAGCCGGACACCGAGCCCGGCCTCGAAAAATGGCTCGAGGTGAACACCGAATACGCGAAATCCTGGCCGAATATCACCCAGAAAAAGGAATCCCCGCCGGACGCAAAGGATTTCGAAGGCCAGGAAGGCAAGTTCGAAAAATATTTCTCGGCGAACCCGGGGACCGGCGACTGACCATAAATTTGCCTCACGCTTAACCCTAATAGCGCGTGACACGCTTAAAAACGGCCCTGAAAACCGCTAAATCATTGATTTTTGCGGAAAATGTGCTATATTCAGCAAATTCTGAGCTGAATCGGTCAGCCGCATTGACCCTGCTCGCAGGGTTTCCGCGAAAAACATCGAACAGGGGCGTGGCAGTTCCGCGCACAGGCCGTGTCACAGAAAACGCGTAAAAAGAGTACCTCTAAGCCGTCAAAGAAAGCCGCCGCGGCCAGCCGTAGCGCATCCAAGAGCCGTGCCCGGGATACCCGGACTGCCGCCAAGGCGACTACGGCTGCCAAGTCCTCCAAGAACAAAAGAAGCGCAATGCACCCAAAAACTGCCAAGACCGCCGCGAAAGCGACGGGGTCGAAGAACTCTGCTTCGAAAGTTGCTGCCAAGGCTCCGATGAACAAGACTGCCCCGAAGGCGCCTGCTGCAAAAACTGTTGCCAAGCCGGTTTCCGCCCCCGCCAAGCCGGCGGCGGCTGCCCCGCGCGTGGAAGAGAAGAAGGTCGTGACCCAGCGTCAGGGGTTCAAGGCCAATGAATTCGTCGTCTATCCCGCTCATGGCGTTGGCCAGATCCTGGCCATCGAGGAGCAGGAGATCGCCGGCGCCAAGCTCGAGTTGTTCGTCATCAACTTCATGAAGGACAAGATGACGCTCCGCGTGCCGACCGCGAAGGTCGCCAATGTCGGCATGCGCAAGCTGTCCGAGCCCGCGCTGGTCAAGAAGGCGCTGGAGACCTTGAAGGGTCGCGCCCGCGTCAAGCGCACCATGTGGTCGCGTCGCGCCCAGGAATACGAAGCGAAGATCAATTCGGGCGACATCGTCGCGATCGCGGAAGTCGTGCGCGACCTCTACCGTTCGGAGTCGCAGCCCGAGCAGTCCTACTCCGAACGCCAGCTCTATGAAGCGGCGCTCGATCGCCTCTCGCGCGAGATCGCGGTGGTGCAGCACTCGACCGAGACCGAGGCGGTCAAGGAAATCGAGAGCCAGCTCGCCAAAAGCCCGCGTCGCGGCGTCAAGGCCGAAGGCGGCGCCGAGGGTGAAGGCGAGACCGAAGGTGATGCCGACGAGGCGGATGATGCGGACGGCGACGATACCGCCGTCGCCGATGAAGCCGCCTGAAAGCGTAATCCGGAATAGCACGCGAATTTGGTTCGAGAGATCTAAGGCCCGGTCGAAAGACCGGGCTTTTTGTTCTGGGCATGTCGATCCCCTCATTCCCCGTCGTCGAAGCGACGAGCGCTTGAGCGCTGGCGGCGCAACGCATCGATCAGCCGCGACAGGATCGATGCACGCCGATGGCGGGCCGGGTGGTAGAGGCGGATATCCGGCAACGGCCTTTCCGCTTCATCACCGTCACTGATTTTCGGTGCGAACGACTGAAAGGGGCCGCCGAGATCCGAAGGATGGAACGGGCTTTGTGTCGGGCGTCGCATCGTCTTCTTCTTCCATGAGGCGCGCAAGTTCGCTGTAATAGAGCCTGCTCCAGCGCTTGCTCAGGCTGGCGAGAAACTGGAGTTCGTGGCCGGTCAGAATCGACATCGGAGCGCTGCTGCGGGGACGAAGTTGAGGGCTCGCTAGATCCTCCGCATTCCCGCGAATTGCCAGCCGCTGTAGGGGCCGACGTAAACGCCGGTCCCCAGGCATTGCGCTCTCGCCGCCTGGCACAGCCGGGGGCCATCCTCCCGAGCGCTGCGACCGCGGGTGCACGACGCCGCAAAGGCAGTGCAGGTGCGAGGCATGGCGGCCCTGCGCAACGCCACCCTGTAGCGGTAGGAGCGCCCACCATCGGACGATTGGCAACACTTGCCGTTCATTCTGCTGGCCGATGCGGGAGTGATGTCGGACGAAACGGCGATGACGGAAATCGCGAGTGAGAGGATAAGAGCTGGCTTCTTCATCTGGACCTCCTCAATCGACGAGACCGGCGATCGGTGCGACGTCGGCGCTGTCGGGAAATACGCTGCTTGCGAGCACGCGCTCTTCGATCCTCAGATGATCCCTGAGCAGGCCCTTGAGCACGGCGCGCAGATCGGTGGTTGGTTTGAGGTCGCGCTCCTCGTAGAGCTGGGCCTGCTTCAGTCCGGGCCAGTCGGCGATCACGCGTCCGCCCCGGAGCGCGCCGCCGGCGAGGAAGGCAACGGTGCCGGTGCCGTGATCCGTGCCGCTGGTGCCGTTGATGTGCGCGGTACGGCCGAACTCGGTGATGACGGCAACCACCGTCTCGCCCCAGGCATCGCCCATGTCGGTCTCGATCGCGCCCAGCGCGCCGTCGAGCGCTCCCAGCAGGTTGAAAAGCTGACCGGCGGTCGCGCCCTCGTTGATGTGCGTATCCCAGCCGACAAAGCCCAGCGCGCCGACGCGCGGGCCATCCGGTTTGGCCAGAAAGCGTGCGGCGGCACCTGCGGCCTCAGTGAAATAGGCGCGCACGCGCGCGATACCGAGCTGCGGAAGCTCCTCCGGCCGCGGCTCCTGCATGCCTGTGGTGCCTCCAAGTGCGGCGAGGCGGATCCGCGCCTGAAGGGCTGCGGCCAGTTTGGGATCGGTGTGCTGATAGAGATCCAGCAGCCGCGCCTGCGTGTCGTCGCTGGCCGGCAGCAATTGCTGCGGCGTCCACGACAACACGGGCGCCTTGCCGCGCACCACCAGCGGCGTGACCGCGCCGACGCCAAGAACACGGCTGCCGCGCGGGTCGACACGGCCGTCCGACGCCAGCGAAACCAGCGCGCGGTTGAGCCAGCCGGTATCGACGGCGCCCGGCCGCGCCATCCCGCTCTCGAGTACGTCCTGGCCGTCGAAATGCGAGCGCTCGCGATAGGGCGTGGCGGTCGCGTGCACGACGGTCGCCTGCTGCGCCTTGTAGAGCCGATAGAAGTTCGGCATTGCCGGATTGAGTGCGAAGAAGGCGTCGAGCGGCAATGCCGGTATCTTGCCGTCCAGCACCAGCGCGCGGTCGCCGCGCAGGCCGATCCAATCGGGATCGCCGACCGGTGCCACCGCACCAAGGCCATCGAGCGCGCCCCGGAGCACAATCACGAGCATGCGCGGATCGCGTCCCTCGGCGCGCGCCAGCTTCGGCATCTGGCTCCATGCGAACAGGGCGCCGGCGCCGAGCAGCGCTTCGCGACGGCTGGGAAAATGGAAGGTCATGCTTACCTCCTCTGGAATTCGGCTGACATGAACAGCAGCACGAGCGCCTGCTGGCGGCTCTCGGCGCGGCCGACCGCCTGCTTCACCTCGTCCGAGACGCACGATCCGAACACGGTCTCGATGACGTCCGCCGGATCGACCCGGTCCGACACGCGTTCCGCGAAATTGTTGGCGATGTCGAGCCTGCGCCCCATGCCGTCGATCCAGGAGGCTTCGTCGTCCGGGAAGCCTTTGGGAGAGGAGGGGCGCCACAAGGGTTCGCCGAGCAGCGCCTGTCCATCCGTGAACCGCTTGGGATCCGCCTGGGTAAGGCCGGTTGCCCGCACCATGCCGACGACCCACTCGCTCGGGCGCTTGAGTTTGGTGGCCGGCTGCGTCCAGGATTCATCGGACGCAACCATCGCCCTGGCGACCTCCTTGAGATCGCCTGAGGTATCGAGGAACACTTTTGCCATCCGCTCGACCAGCGGCGCGGGAGGCGTATCGGCAATGAAGTAGGCCGCCAGCTTGCCGGCCAGATGCGTGGCGGTCGCGGGATGGGCGGCGAGATCATGGAACACGGCGCGGCCCTGCTCCACGGTTTCGTCGTCGTAGGATTTGCCCAGCACCTTCTGCGCGCCGGGTTCGTGCAGGCGCGGATTGAACGAGAATTCGCCGCCATGCTCGGGATTGTCGCCCGGCGGAATCAGGGTCCATCCGGTGAGCACGTTGGCGAAGGCAATGACGTCTTCCTGGGTGTAGCCGCTGCGCACACCGAGCGTGTGCAGCTCGAGCGCTTCACGTGCCAGGTTTTCGTTCAGCCCGCGGGTGCGGTTGATGCCGGCGACCGAATTCGCTCCCATGGAAACCGTCTGGTCGAGATAGAACAGCATGGCCGGATGGCTCTCGGCAGCGAGCAACAGGTCGGAGAAGCGGCCAAGCACGTGAGGCCGGATGGCCTCGCGCTCATAGGCGCCGGACATGCTCCTGATCTTGTCGGCCGAGACGCAGAAATGGTTGGACCAAAACCAGACCAGCCGCTCCGCGAATCCGATCTCGGCGCCGAGCGCGGCCGCAATGCGACTCCGCGCCTCTTCGAGATAGAATTGCCGCCCCGGATCGGGAACGGCTTCGGCGGCCATCTTTGCCATGCTCTCGCCGGCATCCTGCGCGGCGCCCTCCGTCATCGGGGCCGCCTCGGCCATCTGCTTCCGCTTCGCGTCCTGTTCCTTCTTGGCGACGATCGCCTTGGCCTGCCGCTTGGCATTGGCCTCGTTCACCGCTCGAAAGGCCTTGGCGCTCGAAGGCAGGCTGGAAGCCGCAATGTCGATGGCGGACGGCCGCTCGAGTTCGGCGATCAACGCGCCGCGCGGATCGGCCGCAATCGCCGCCATCGATCCCGGGCGCGGCCCCATCCCGAACCGATGCAGGGCGAGAGCTGCGTCAGCCTTTGCGGAATTGCTCATGGCAACGCTCCGACGATGCGAAAAGCCCAGCACGCCGCCAATGTCGGTCGCGCAGCTACGTCATGTAGTGCTACAAACCGTAGCACTAGCTCATTTCCGATGCAAGTACCGATTGAGGGGCGAGCGCGGAACGTCTGGCTCGCTTCACCTCTCCCCGCGAGGCGCGGGGAGAGCGAAATCAGCGATATCTCCGGCTACTGCGGACCCAGCGCAATTCGTCCGATCGTGCCGTCCTTGACCAGGGCAATGCGCCACTCCGCCGAACCGTTGGCGAAATTGGCCATGTAGACGTCGCTGCCCATGTTCGTAACTCCCCGGAACGAGATCGCACGCAGCGCGCCAAGCCGGCTCAAGATGGCCTGGTCGAAGGGCAGTTGCTGACGTGTCTGCGCCGCCACTTCGGGGGTCATGCGATCGTAATCCGGCACGCCGCGCCCAAGCGCTTCGATGTACCGGCGCAGCATCGCCTCGCTTCCCGCCTGCGGAGCCGTGCGATGCGACATCGAGTGCTCCGGCTGCCCATCCGCACCGATCCCTTCGACCGTGTGATACCGCGTCTGCTGTCCCGGCAGCACGATCTCAAGGCATTTCCCGGACGCGTCCGTGACAACCCACGGGGTGTCGACGGTGGTCAGGACCGACAACGACATGTTTTCGCCGATCGCGCCCTGGGCCGTACGCTTGCCCCCGGCTTCGAGCTTGTAGAGCTGGATGGCGGCGCCGGTGGCGTTGTAGAGCAGCACGTGGATCGGCGCGGTGCCCCCGGTCGATTTCAGGCCTTGTTCGTCGGAGCAGGCGGCGATTCCGCCACGCGCATCATTGCCGTCGGCGCGGAAGATGACGTCGTCGGCCTTGCCGTCTTCTCCCAGCAGCAGCCGGAACTCGGCAAAACCATTGGCGAATTTCACGCCATAGAAGTCGTAACCGCCCGGGCCGACGCCGCGGAAGAAGATCGTCTCCACGGGACCGAACGCGTTGAACATGGACTGCAGCTCGGAGGCCTGGCGACGGATCTTTGCTGCGAGCGGCGCGCTCATTCGCTGATAGTTCGGTGCGCCTTGGCGCAGGTCCTCGATTCCTCGCAGGATGGCCTCTTTGCTGCCCGGCAGCGGGGCCTGCTCCCTGAATCGATCCGGGACCGCCGCAATCCGCCGTGCGAACTCCTCTTCGATCATGTTTGCCCTGGTCGCGGCGACCCGATGCGCAAGGTGGGCCCCGGTCATCGGGTCCTGCAGCAGCAGCTGCGTGACCCCGGCCTGGCCGTCGCGCAGGAAGACGAGGAGATCATCATGGTTACTGACGAACGCATCGGCGCCGTAGGTCGCGACCGCCAGTTTCGCCCTTCCAGTCTCCTGGACTGACAGCCGATCACCATCGCGCGCCACGGTGAGCACGCGGTAGGGCGTCAGTTCGTAGAAGCCGACATAGGCATCGAGCAGGCTCGATTCCGCACCTGCGCCTTGCCACAAGGCTTCGGCGATCCGGGCCGCGTGCACATCGCCCCCGTTCTGGCTCAGCGTCGCTTCGGACGGCTGGTGGTCACGGCTGACGGCCAATGTGATCTGACCCGCCCGTGCCGGATAGGCGTAAGTTCCATCGCCGGCTGCCGCCAGGCGGAGTTTGCGCTGCCCGCTCATTTGACCGAAGAGATCTTCGCCTTCGTGGAAAACGGTGAAGATCGAGGCATGGCCGAATGAGTAAAACGCCACGGCCTGCGGCACGCGCATCGCGTTCGCCTGAGCCGGATCGCCGTCAAACGACCGCGCGGATACCGGCCGGGAGGTGTAGGCGATGCTGCCGGCAGAAGCGATGATCGCCGGCAGGATGGCCGCCGCGATCCAGATTCGTTTCCGCCAATCGAGCCTCGTCGGCGTCGTGGTGGCGGCGAGGAGGCGTTCGATGCGCGCGCGAACCGTGCACGCCCTCGCCATTTCCAGACCCGCCGGCGCGCGGCGAACGCGTTGCACGAGATCAAGCAGAATCTCGGCATAGGACAGCCTGTCCTCGACGACTTCCAGCGCCTGCGTGTCGCTGATGATTTCTGCGAGTTCAGCCAGCCGGACCAGGTGCCACCACGCGAATGGGCTGAACCAGAACAGCGCGCGATTGAGGGAAGCCAGCAGCAGCACGTAGAAATCACGGTTGATGACGTGCGCGCCCTCGTGCGCAAGCACAGCCTGACGCTTCCGCCAGTCCCAATCGCTGCATTGCGGAGGCAGCAGAATGGTCGATCCGAAGGTCACGGGACCGCCGATCGCGGTGCTGACCCGCACACACCAATCGGCTGTCCAGGGCTCGCGCATTGGCTTTGCGGCGCGCACCAGAAGCCAGGTCAGATAGATGCCAAGCGCCAGCCGGAGCAACAGCACGCCGGCAACCAGCGCATAGATGGCGGTTGCGACCGCAAGCCAGTTTACAGGCCGATCATTCTCGAGGTGAGCTGCGGCGGGCGCGGCTGGATCCGGCGACAGCGACGTGGGCAGTGGCTCAGGTGATGGGCTGCCGATGGGCCACAGGTTCTCGGGCGCCGGCATCGGCAAACTATCCCGCGAGATCGTCACCGTGGTCCAATGCATCAAGAGCGGCATCGCCAGCGATGCCACCAGCACCATGACCCAGCATGTCATGTGAACGTGCGGATTTCGCAACCGAAGAAATTTCAAGCCAACCCACACGGCGCTTCCAAGCAAGAGAGAGCGCAGCGCCGCCTCCGCCAGTATCGCCAGCATCATTTCTTCCCTCCCTTCGCCGTCGTCCTCTCTTTGGCCTTGGCCACCTGATCGGCCAGCATGCGCAGCTGCTTCTGGTCGAGCATGGCGGTATCGACCATGCCGACCAGCACCTCTTCGACGGAGCCGTTGCAGAACCAGTCGACGATGCGCTGCACCGCTTTCGCCGCTACGCGTCCGCGCGGTTCCGCCGCCTGGTAGACATAGGTCCGCCCATCCACGGTGTGGGTCGTGTAACCCTTGTCCTCCAGCCTCCGCAGCACGGTCCGAACCGTCGATTCCTTGAGCCGACGCGAAAGCCGCTCGCGCACGGCCTCGGCCGTTACCGGACCGTTGGCCCAAACCAGTTGCATTACCTCGCGCTCGAGGTCTCCCAGTTCGGGCAGGCTGTCATCCATGGTGCCACCTTGCGATCTCAGGCCGTTTGAATGCTACAGAGCGTCGCACACGCTGCCCGGTGCTGCAACGGCTTTTGTACCCGGAATGGCTGGGCGGCGGCTGAGTGCAAAGGCGAAGTAAGGGTCCAATCGTGGGTGGGCAAAGGCGCGTTTGCGCCGTGCCCACCATCCTCTCCAAGCGTGTGTGAAGCGATGGTGGGCACGCTACGCTTTGCCCACCCTGCGGATATTGTTTGCAACGACGGCGGAATTTGCGGCTCGATACCCCGGGTTCGCGCCAAGGCGCGCCCGGGATTGACGCGCTTTCGCGCGTCAATCCACCACGATCTTGACGCGGTCGCGCACCTTCACCTGGGCCTTGCTGTCGAGCCCGTTCAGCACGCGGAAACGTTCGACGGGATGGTCGATGCCGGCCATGCGGTGCGACAGCGATTCAACGGTGTCGCCGGGCTGCACGGTGATGACCTTGATGCGGAGCGGACGGGCGGCCTGGATTTCCTCCAGCGTCAGGCGGCGGAAGGAATTGACGGTCTCGCGCGCGTTGCGCTCGCTCTCGGTGGTCTTCTGCCGCGCGGCGAAGATGAAGCGGTAGACGTCGGCACCGACGCGCAGCGCATAGACCTTGAACTGCCACTGGTCGCCGTGCGCGGTGGTTGCCGCCGCCGGGAAACCGTTGATGGTCATGTCCTCGGTCGTCGACTTGTCGACGTTCTCCATCCAGCCAGAATTGAGATAATCGCTGAGCGTCTGCTCCGCCGGCACCCGCACCACGTCGAAGCGCATCGCCTGCGCGCCGCCCTCGCGCACGCCGATCACGGCCTGCGCGGTGTTGTCGAGCGAGAAATTGTCCGGCGCCTGGAAGGTGAAGCCGAGCTTGGGATGCAGGAAGCGGCGGCCGCGCACGAAGCCTTCGCTGGGGTCTTCGCCATAGACGATGTTGTCGATGGTGGACAGATAGTCCTCGCGGTCGCGTTCGGCGTTTTCGGGCGAGTTGTACTGCCGCGCGGCGGCCTGCGCTTTCTGCACGCGTTCCGGCGTCGCCGGATGCGAGGAGAGGAAATCCTGCGCGCGCGGATCGAGCGAGGTCTTGCCCGCCTTCAATTCGGCATTGCGCTCCATCGAGGTCAGGAAGCGCGACGCGCCATAGGGATCGAAATGCGCATGGGCCGAAATCTCCACCCCCATCGCGTCGGCGTCGATCTCCTGCGAGCGCGAGAAGTTCGCCATCGAGATCTTGTTCTTGGCGATCGTGAACGCGGTCACCTCGGGGTCGCTGCCCATGTCGGTGACGACCTTGTCGACGATCGCGGCCTGCCGCGCCTGGTCCTCGCGCTGGGCGGCGTGCTTGGCCAGCACGTGTGCCATCTCGTGGCTGAGCACCGACGACAACTCCGAGGTGTCGCTGGCGAGCGCGATCAGCCCGCGCGTGACATAGAGCTGGCCGGTCGGCAGCGCGAAGGCGTTGACGGCACCGGAATTGAGGATCGTGACCTTGTAGGGCTGGTCGGGGCGGTCAGAGGCGGCGACCAGCCGGTCGACGGTCTTGGTCACCAGCGATTCGAGCTTCGGGTCGTCATAGACGCCGCCATAGGAGGCGAGGATGCGCTCGTGTTCCTTCTCGGAGGCCGGCGTGGTCGTCACCGTCCGGTTCGGCTTGACCGGGGGCACTGCGGCAGGGGTTGCAGCAGTTTGGAAACGGCCCATGTCGCCGCAGGCGGCCAGCGTCGCTGCCACCAACAGCAGAGCCGGCGCAGCCCAAAGCTGGCGGCTCATTCCCACTTTGCGCCGTCCCGCAAACCCATCCACGTCAAGCTACTCGTCTGTCTGGAGCGCGCTAACGCGCCCTAGCTTCTTGTTTGAGCATAATCTCCGCGCAAACGCTTCGCGCGAGGGAAACCGGTCCCCACTTTTCCGGACCACACCCCTAGTTCCCGCCCAGCACTTCGATTTGCCCGGCCCGCACCACCTCGATCCGTGGGCCGGGGCGCGCCTCAACCCAGCCACGAACCAGAATCCGCCGATTCTCCAGTGACTTGACGGGCATGCCGGCAGCCTCCACAGCCGTCAGCATGCGCCTTGAAATAGTCACAGCGAAGTCCCGTGTCCAGCGTCGTCCGAAGTTCAGGTAAGTCGTTGCCCCAGCCTGTCGTACGGACAAAACCGTGCCCTCGACAAGCGTGAATCGCCCAATCCCGGCCAAAATATCGTCTGTACTTTCCGCGTTTTTTATGGCCGCCGGATCGGCCCAGATGCCCTTTTTCGCGCCTCGCGCCGCCGCCTCGGCCGCCATCAGAACGGCGGCGCAGTCCTTGTCGGTGACTTCGGTCGATACCACGGCCGCGCCCTCGGCCAGCAACAGGCCTTGCACCGGCGTGTCGCCGCCGGCGAGGAACACGAACGCACGCTGCCTGCCATAGCGGTCGGGCGCGTCGTCCTCGCCGTGCAACGTCACATCCTTGCCGGCGAGGGTCGCCGACAGCGCCGCGGTGGCCTTCGTCGCATCAGACGAAACGGGCTCGATGCCGGCGAGCTTGATCTCACGACCGTCGGTGAGACGGAAGCTCCTGCCACTGACGACGGCTGCGACATGACCTTCGCCTTGCGGCTCGAATGCGCAGGGCGCGGCGCGCAAGGGCGTGGCCGCGAGCGCGAGAGCTGCCGATGCCGAAAAAGCTGCCGCGCGAACGCGGCCAAAGGTCCGACCTTTCGTTGTCATGGCGCCGATTTGCACCCGCATTCCCTGCTCTGTGCCCGATCCGTATCGCTTTCGTCCACCGGACATTGCCACACAGGGGAGAGCATGGAAATCAACGGCACGACGAGGCCGATTAATGGTTCGTTCATCGTAGTTGTTAGACTGAGATTCAAATTTTCCTGCGCATGATTGCATCGCTCCTGCGCGAGATTTCGTTGCAAACACAGCAGCCGCAACCTGCCTCGCCGCGAAATCGGAATGATCAGCATGGCGATCGCGCATCCGGCGCATTGTGCAGATGATTGCTGCGAATTGGCGAAGACGCGGTTGCGGCGGAATGGCCGGCTGTCGTTGCCGCCAAAACTGCCGACCATTTCTGTCATTGTCCTCGCGCTGGGGCTGGCCGGATGCGCGCGCAATTCGGCTCACCGTGAATTCAGTCCGGTTCACCGTGAGTTCAATTCGGTTCAGCGGCAGATCAGGGCAACCCGTGTTCGTTCGCCTTCGCGTGCCCGCGTCCACCGAGAAACGCGGCAATCTGCCGAACTGCGCGCTGCCGAACTGCGCGTTCGCCGGCCCGACCCGGTGCTGCTTGCGGCCCAGCCGGCGCCCAACTGCGAGTTCAAGAGAGCCGATCTCAAGGCGGTGGACCCGGACGAATGGGCTCGCTTGAAAGCCGAGTTCGAGCGTCAGTGTTATCAGGATGCCGAAAAGGCGGCACGAGACCGCCTGAGCCAGCTGCAGGCATCCAGCACATGCGAGATCGAGCGCGTTCCGCAACAACGACCCGTTCGCTAACGAACGCCCAGTCGCGACAAGGTCCGAATTAATTTCAACCTCTGCTTGTCGCCAAGCCGCCCGGCCCTTTGTGTCTCCTCGATGACAATACCAAGGCCGCAGCTCCAAAATTCAGTCGTCTTGCCGCCTTATCAAGGCACGTTTTTCTCGCGAGGATTCCCTTCCCAGGCGATGGGAATTGTCGATGGGAATTGCTGAAAAGGGGAATTTCTGAAGGGTCATAATTGCGAGGGAGATCGTGCAAACTCTTTACGAGTTACTCGGTGCGCTTCCTGAAGATGATGCTGATGGCCTCAGGAAGGCATTCCGTAAGGCTGCCAAGGCCAACCATCCCGACAACAATCCCGACGATCCTGACGCTCCGCAAAGGTTCAGGCGGATCGTGCGCGCCCATGTCATTCTCGACGACGAACGGCAACGAGCGACCTATGACTCGCTGTTGGCCAGGGCACAGCAGCAGCGAGCTCAAAATTCAAAGCGCAAGATGTTCTTCGGGCTCCGCGGCCTGATGCCGGACGCCATCTCAGGCATGGTGATCGCGTTCGTGTCCATCGGAGCATTCATGCTGGTCGAAAAAGTTTCGAGGATGCGCATCGTTCCAGCGCAAGTGCACGAAATATCCGCACGGGCATCGGCACTGGCCGCTGCGATGCCGGCACAGCCGTCCGATACAATCGGTCGAACTGTCGAACACAACAAGCTTGATGACATCTCGATCTCCAGCAAGCCGGAAGCCCCCGACCCCGTCAAGGAGATAGCGGCGCCAGTCGTCGCACCGGCAACGGACAACACCGGCGCTATTGCGACGACTTCCGACATCGGAGTGAAGGACGCCAGATACTATCGACAGCGCGGCGGGCTGGCGTATCGCAGTGGCGATCTGCCCCTTGCACTCGTCGATTTTGATCTGGCGATCAATCTCGATCCGAATTTCTCTGACGCCTACATCGATCGCGCAATTGTCTTCCATCGGATGGGCGATCAGAAGCGCGCATTTGCCGACGTCGCGCAGGCCAAGCGCATCGATGACCTGAAGCCACAACAGGCAGCGCCGCTGTCAGGCAGCAACTGAACCTGGCGGGATGCCGGCATTCAGAGCTGGACAGCTCGCGAACCAGCGTGCGGACAAGCCAGGGACGAGCAGCGCGACGAGCGGTGCTGCAGGAGCGCGCGACCTAACCCATTCCGTTCAGCGGAAAACCCGCGCTCACCGATGTTCCGCTTGGCTTGCCGCTTCCGGAAGCATGCGGCATGATCGTGCCCAATCAAATAGCGCCGCGGCGCGCGCCGCGCGAAGTTGGGAGGATTTCAATGAGGCGAATGTTGATGGGCGCGGCGGCCGTGTTGATGGCGCTCGGCGCCACCGCGGCGCTGGCTCAGGAAAGCAAGCCGCCGCTCAAGATCGGCGGCATCCTGGATATGTCGAGCCTTTATGCCGACATCACGGGCCCCGGCAGTCTCGAGGCCGCGAAGATGGCGGCGGAAGACTTCGGCGGCGAAGTGCTCGGCCGCAAGATCGAGGTGATCGCGGCCGACCATCTCAACAAGGCCGATCTCGCCGCCAACATCGCCCGCGACATGATCGACAACCAGGGCGTCGAGATGATCTACGACGTCGCGGCCTCCGCGACCGCGCTCGCCGCCGGCGAGATCGCGAAGGCGCGGGGCAAGATCATCATGTTCAACGGTCCGGGCTCGATTCGGCTCTCCAACGAGGCCTGCGGTCCCTATACCGTGCATTATGTGTTCGACACGTTCGCACAGGCCAATGTCACCGGGCTTGCGGCGGTCAAGAGCGGGCTCGACACCTGGTTCTTCCTGTCGGCCGATTATGCCTTCGGCCAGGATCTGGAAAAGGACACCACCAATGTCGTGGTGAAGAGCGGCGGCAAGGTGCTGGGCAGCGTGCGGCATCCGCTCAACACGTCTGACTTCTCGTCCTTCCTGCTGCAGGCGCAGGCCTCCAAGGCCAAGGTGATCGGGCTCGCCAACGCCGGCGGCGACACCATCAACGCCATCAAGCAGGCCGCCGAATTCGGCATCGTCAAGGGCGGCCAGAAACTCTCGCCACTGCTCGCCTTTGTCACCGACATCGACAGCGTCGGCCTCGAAACCGCGCAGGGGCTCTTGCTGGCTGAAGCATTCTACTGGGACCTGAACGATGACAGCCGCGCGTTCTCCAAGCGCTTCATGGAACGCGTCAAGCGCGTGCCGACCTCGGCGCAGGCCGGCGTCTATTCCTCCGTCACGCATTACCTGAAGGCGGTGAAGGCCGCGGGCACCACCGATTCCGCGGCCGTCATGAAGGTGATGAAGGAGACCCCGATCAACGACATGTTCGCCAGCGGTGGCCGGATCCGCGAGGACGGCCGCATGGTCCATGACATGTACCTGTTCGAGGTGAAGAAGCCGTCGGAGTCGAAGGGCCGCTGGGACGACTACAAGCTGCTCGCCACAGTTCCCGGCAACGAGGCGTTCCAGTCGCTGGAGTCGTCGCGGTGCCCGCTGGTGAAGAAGTGACGGCGTAGCCGTCATTGCGAGCCAACGGGTCGCGCGAATGCGCGCCCGATGACAGGCTCCGCGAAGCAATCCGGCGATATCAACCAAGAACTGGATTGCCTCGTCGCTCACGCTCCTCGCAATGACGGCAATCGAGACAACCAACAACAAAGAAAGCAACAACCCATGACATCCAACGAAATGGTCCTCCAGCACCTCGACAACGGCCTCCTGACCATCACCATGAACCGCCCCGACCGGCGCAATGCGCTCAACCCCGACATGACGCGCGGGCTGGTCGACGCCGCGCGGCGCGCTACCGACGATCCGGAAGTCCGCGCCGTGCTGCTCAAGGGTGCCGGCGGCACCTTCTGCGTTGGCGGCGACGTGAAATCGATGGCCGAGGGCCGCGCGCCGCTGCCGTTCGAGGCCAAGACCGCCAATCTGCGCAAGGGCATGGAGGTCTCGCGTATCCTGCATGAGGTGCCCAAGCCCGTGGTGGCGCAGCTCGACGGCGCGGCGGCCGGTGCGGGCCTTTCGATCGCGCTCTCCTGCGATCTGCGTGTCGCCGGCGAATCCTGCAAGATCACGACGGCCTTCGCCAAGGTCGGCTTCTCCGGCGACTATGGCGGCACCTACTTCCTCACCCACATGCTGGGCAGCGCGAAGGCCCGCGAGCTCTATCTGCTGTCGCCGGTGCTGACAGCGAGCGAGGCGCTCGCACTCGGCATGGTGACCAAGGTCGTGCCGGACGCCGAGTGTGAGGCGGCCGCGCATGAGCTGGCGATGTCGCTGGCGCAGGGACCGTCCATCGCGCTCGGCTACATCAAGCGCAACATCAACAACGCGGAGAAGATGTCGCTGGAGGCCTGCTTCGACGGTGAGGCGATCCATCATTCGCGCGCCGGCGAGACCGCCGACCACAAGGAAGCGGCAAAGGCGTTCGTCGAGAAGCGCAAGCCCGCGTTCGGGGGGCATTGACCATGGCGCCCTATATGCGGCTGCGGCAGATATGTCTGGTCGCGCCGCATCTCGAGCCTGCGATCCCGGACATCGCCGCCATCATGGGGCTCGAGGTCTGTTACCGCGACGGTAACGTCGAGAAATACGGCCTCGTCAATGCGCTGCTGCCGGTCGACACGATCCTGCTCGAAATGGTCGCGCCGTTCCGCGACGGCACGGCGGCGGGCCGCTTCGTCGAGAAGAATGGCGGTCGCGGCGGCTACATGGCGATCTTCTGCTGCGACGATCCGGACACTTACGGAAAGCGCGCCGACGCGATGGGCGTGCGCACCGCCAACCGCATCACGCATGCGCCCTATCTCGGTGTGCAACTGCATCCACGCGACTGCCGCGCCGCCTTCATCGAGTTCAACCACACCGACGGCAGCGACGACGTGCTTGGCATCTATCCGCCGGCCGGACCGGACTGGCAGAAGCACATCCGCAAGGAGGTGACGCAGGCGTTGACCGGTGTCGAGATGCAGAGCCCGGACCCGGCCGGGCTTGCGGAGCATTGGGGCAAGATCATCGGCGTCGGTGTCTTGAAGGGTGCGGACGGCACGGCCGAGCTGAAATTGCCCAACGCGAGCTTCCGCTTCGTAAAGGGCGCCGACGAAATCATGAGCGCGCTGGATTTCCGTGTCGGCAATGTGGCCAAGGTCTGCGACGCCGCGAAGGCGCGTGGCTACAAGGTCTCCGGCAGCGAGTTTTTTATTGGCGGTGTGAACTTCCGCCTTGCTGCGTGAATGATGGCATTGCCGCATCGCAGGGTGGGCAAAGGGGCGCAAGCGCCGTGCCCACCGCGCATCATCCCGGTTCGCGATCAGACGGTGGGCACGCTTCGCCTTGCCCACCCTGCGTTCTCGACTTAATCCAAGCATGCAATAACAATCAGAAAAAGGAACACCCCGCATGCCGCATCCGCTCGACAGTTTCTTTGCGCCCGAAAGCATCGCCCTGATCGGCGCGTCGCGCGACCTTGAGAAAATTCCGGGCCGCCTGTTGTCGATGCTGCGCAAGAACGAATATCCGGGCAAAATCTATCCGATCAATCCGAACTATGGCGATATCGACGGGCTGAAATGCTACAAGACCATCGCCGAGGTCGGCGCGCCCGTCGATCTCGCCGTGATCATCATTCCTGCGCGCGCGGTGGTCGGCGCGCTGCAGGAATGTGCTGCCGTTGGCGTGAAGAATGCCGTCATCATTTCCTCCGGTTTTGCCGAGGAGGGCGGCGATTCCGCCGCGATGCAGGACCAGATTGTCGCGATCGCAGAGCGTACCGGCATGCGCATCTCCGGTCCCAATGCTGAAGGCTTTTTCAGCGAAGTGCAGAAGGTTGCGGCGACCTTCAGTCCGACCGTCGATATCAAGCCGGGCCATGTGCCGCTGGTTGCGACGAAGCGGCGGATCGCCATTGTCGCGCAATCCGGCGGCATCGGTTTTGCCATCAAGCATCGCGCCAAGGCGCTCGGGGTGGCGATCAGCTATTGCGTCAGCGCCGGCAACGAGAGCGATCTCGGCGCCGGTGAGTTTCTCGAATACATGGTTCAGGACGCCTCGACCGACGTGATCCTGCTGTTCATCGAGGGCATCCGTGACGTCGACAAGTTCATGGCCGCCGCCAAACGCGCGGCCGAAGTCGGCAAACCCGTAATCGTCACCAAAGTCGGCCGTTCTCATGCGGGCTTCCGCGCCGCCGCCTCGCACACCGCCAGCATGGCCGGCTGGTCGAGCGCCTATGATGCGGTGTTCGCCAAATATGGCTTCATCGTCTCCAACGACCTCGACGAGGCCGTCACCATTGCCGCGGTGTTCGCGCGCAATCCGCTGCCCAAGGGGGATCGCGTCGCGGTGCTGACCGTGTCCGGCGGCGGGGGGATATGGGGCGCGGATACGATCTCGATGCAAGGCCTGCGGGTGCCCGTGTTGTCCGAGGGCCTGCAGTCCGAGATCAAGCAGTGGATGCCGTCCTATGGCGCGGCGGGCAATCCGGTCGACGTCACCGCGCAGGGCGTCTCCAGCGGCGGCCTGCAGAAGAGCATCGAGCTGTTCGATGCGTCCGATGAAGTTGACGCGACGCTGGTGGTGCTGTCGCTATCGAGCGATACGCGGATGTGGTTCAAGCAGGCCGAGCTGAAGCCGGTGATTTCGGCGCAGAACAAGCCTGTCGTGTTCTACTCCTACACGCTGCCGTCGGACTTCGCGCGGCGGGAGCTGGCGAAATCCGGCGTGGTGGTGCTGTCGGGTCTGACCCATGCCGGTGTCGCGATGCTGCGGCTCTTGGAATACTCGAGGTTCAAGCTGGCGCCGGAAGCCGAGGCCGCAAGTCTGCCGGAACGCGAGCTCTCGGCGCACCTGAAGGCGCCCAAGCTTTCCGAGGCCGACAGCAAGACGTTGCTGCGTGAGGCCGGCATTGCCCTGCCGGACGAGGTGCTGGTTGCCGAGCGCGATGGGCTTGACGCGTCGATCGCGCGCGTCGGCTTTCCGCTGGTCATGAAGATCCAGTCGCCCGACATCGCCCACAAGAGCGAAGTCGGCGGCGTCCGCATCGGCATCACCACCAAGGGTGAGGCGTTTTCGACGTATCGCGACCTGCTCGAAAGCGCGCAGAAGCTCCGGCCGAATGCGTCGATCCAGGGCGTACTGGTCAGTCCGATGGCCAAGAAAGGCGTCGAGATCATCATCGGCACGCTCATGGACGCGACTTTTGGGCCGATGGTG
>Ga0210403_10000671_pt1 | contig 34816 bp, 33 predicted proteins | sample IncBWC19MmetaG_FD_150863 | JGI IMG/M metagenome (GOLD analysis project Ga0210403, IMG submission 150863) | Forest soil microbial communities from Barre Woods Harvard Forest LTER site, Petersham, Massachusetts, United States - Inc-BW-C-19-M | ecosystem: Environmental > Terrestrial > Soil >...
GAACCAAAGGTCGAACATCTTTCTGTAAAAGCCACTTCCCATGGCCTCTTCAAACTGTTGACGCCATCCCACGTCTTTTCGACTGTAGCTTACGAATACGGTTATCGGCATCGAACTCCCCCGTGGAGACCGATTTCCAATTGCAACTATAGGTTACCCATATTCCATTACAAGCGGGATGATTGTTCGGGTGAGCCCGCCGTGCAAGGCTTTTGTGCGACAAGACCTGGGGCGGCTTGTCGCACAGCCCTTGGTTGATCAGGCGCCCCAGGCCGGGCCCCGCTCCGTCACCACCATATCTAAGGTCTTGCTACTGCAGGCATTTCAATAAACTGATTTGCCCGTCGGGTCAGCTCCGCGAATTCCCGTCAAGTCCTTCGCCAAAAAATATTTCGCTTTTTCAGAAGCCAAAATCAGATGTATGGTCCGTGCCATCCCGCGCCTGATCAAGAGGGGCGCTTCGCGATCGTCACGGACGTCGGTGCGGGATGCGATGGACGTGGCGGCATCGACTGACGAGTGATGCCAACACGGACGGCAAAATCGTGTGGTCCTGGCACCCCGACGCTGGTGTCAAGTTGGCGGGTGATGATCCCGCCGGCGACGGTGGCTAACAAGCCCGGCACACCGAGGAGAGCGCGTATAAGCCGCAAAACCATTGCGCAGGGAAGACCGGATCGCATCGGTCGAACCTGTGGTGACTAACTCGTGTGCTTTCTACCCTTGCACACGAGGCTGCGGGTGCGGCCAGCGCCCGGTCTTCCCTGCGCCCTCTGTTTTCAGAGGGGCGACGCATTGGAAAAACTCGGGCAAAACGCGCTGCGAGATCGAGAGCGCATGTCTGACGTCATTGCAAGCGCAGGCCACCTTGATTGGGCATGATCTTTTCGGAAAACCGCTCCACGCTTTTCCGGATCATGCCCTACCCCACCGCCCGCTCCGGCTCGATCTCGTTCTCCGTCACGACAAGGTTGCGGCCGCGCTTCTTGGCTTGATAGAGCGCGCGGTCGCAGCGGTCGATCATGTCCTCCATGGACTCGCCGAACTGAAACTGGCCAACACCGATCGACACGGTGATGCCGGGCAGCTCCTCGCCGGTGGAGCGCCGGGTGATCTTGCCCTCGGCGATCCCGCGGCGGATGCGTTCGGCCGTCACCGCGCAGGCGGCGAGATCGGCCCCGGGAAGAACTGCGATCAGCTCCTCGCCGCCATAGCGGGCCGCGAGATCGCTCTCGCGCACCCGTTCGCGGAGCGCCTTCGCCACCAGGCGGATCACCTGGTCGCCGACGCCGTGACCGAAATTGTCGTTGAACCGCTTGAAATGGTCGATGTCGATCAGCAGCGCGCTGAGCGGCTGCCCCTGTTCCATGGCCTGCGTCTGCGCGTTGCGAAAGAATTCCTCCAGCGCGCGGCGGTTGGGCAATCCGGTCAGCGTGTCGGTCCGCGCCCGCTCTTCCGATTGCGACAGCGATTCGCGGATCATGTCGAGCTCGCGCGACTTTTCGGCGAACTGCGTCTCGAGTTTCGTCGCGCGCGTTGCGGCCTTGCGAAGCTCGTTCATCAGGGTCTCGACCAGAAGCCGCGGATCGACGCCGGCCTCGGAGCGGTCGGCGACCTCGTTAATCGCCGCGATCTGCGTCCGGTTGTCGGCGATGGCCGTGTTGAGGAATTGCTGCGCCGACTCCAGCACCGAATGCAATTGCTGGGAGACCTGATGGTTGACGGCGTCGTCGGTGCCCCTCGATCCGACATAGGTCGTATAGAGGTCGCGGTTGGTCGCGGCGTCGAACTTGCGCTTGTTGGCGACCAGGATGTCGATGGTGCGCTTGAGCTCGACCGGCGTGCCGAGCGCGTATTTGAACCAGACGTGGAAATTCTGCGGCGTCGGGGGGACGCGCTGCCGGGTGACGGCGTGCATGGCCTTTTCAGCCACCCCGGTCACGTACTCGAAATCCAGCTCGTCGAATGCGTCGGCCAAGGGCTGCGCTTGCTTCCGTTCGGGTCCATCTTTTCTTGTTGCTTGGGTATGAAGGTCTCATGAAATCATTAAGTGCTTCTCAATTCTGCTCATTTTGGCCAATCCGGAACGTCGTACCGATTTCCCCCCGGAAGGCCCTAGCCCACAGGTGCTAAACCGTTGACCCCGCAGCCGCTTTTATGGCTAGTGTCCTGAGCCTGAAATGGGCGCCAATTCCAAGAAATCCCAAGCGATTCCATGACCTCCGAACGCTACAACGCCCGCGAAGCCGAGCCGCGCTGGCAACGCCAGTGGGACGAAAACGCGATCTTTTCGTCGAAAAACGACGATCCGCGACCGAAATATTACGTACTCGAGATGTTCCCCTACCCGTCTGGGCGCATCCATATCGGCCATGTCCGGAATTACACGCTCGGCGACGTACTGGCCCGCTTCATGCGCGCCAAGGGATTTAACGTGCTGCATCCAATGGGCTGGGATGCGTTCGGCCTGCCGGCCGAGAATGCCGCGATCGAGCGCAAGGTGGCGCCGAAGGCCTGGACCTACGACAACATCGCCGCGATGAAAAAGCAGCTCCGCTCGATCGGGCTGTCGCTCGACTGGTCGAGAGAGTTCGCGACCTGCGATCCCTCCTACTACAAGCATCAGCAGAAGATGTTCCTGGACTTCCTGCGCGCCGGCCTCGCCGAGCGCGAGAAGCGCAAGATCAACTGGGACCCGGTCGACATGACCGTGCTCGCCAACGAGCAGGTGATCGACGGCCGCGGCTGGCGCTCCGGCGCCGTTGTCGAACAACGGGAAATGAACCAGTGGGTCTTCAAGATCACGAAATACTCGCAGGAGCTGCTGGAGGCGCTGGACGGCCTGGACCGCTGGCCCGACAAGGTGCGGCTGATGCAGCGCAACTGGATCGGCCGCTCCGAGGGCCTCTTGATCCGCTTTGCGCTCGACCCGAAGACGACGCCCGCCGGCGAGAACGAGCTGAAGATTTTCACGACGCGGCCGGACACGCTGTTCGGCACCAAGTTCATGGCGATCTCGGCCGACCATCCGTTGGCCACGGCCGCGGCCGCGAAGAATCCCAAACTCGCCGAGTTCATCGCCGAGATCAAACGCATCGGCACCGCGCAGGAGATCATCGATACCGCGGAGAAGCAGGGTTTTGATACCGGCATCCGCGCCGTGCATCCGTTCGATCCGAACTGGAAGCTGCCGGTCTATGTCGCGAACTTCGTGCTGATGGAATATGGCACCGGCGCGATCTTCGGCTGTCCCGCGCACGACCAGCGCGACCTCGACTTCGTCAATAAATACGGGCTCGGCAACATTCCGGTGGTCTGCCCGGAGGGCCAGGACCCCAAGACGTTTGTCATCACGGATGTCGCCTATGACGGCGACGGCCGGATGATCAATTCGCGCTTCCTTGACGGCATGACCATCGCGGAAGCGAAGGAAGAGGTCGCAAAACGGCTGGAATCAGAGCTGCGCGGCAACGCTCCGGTGGGCGAGCGGCAGGTCAACTTCCGCCTGCGTGACTGGGGCATTTCGCGCCAGCGTTATTGGGGCTGCCCGATCCCCGTGATCCATTGCCCGAAATGCGATGTGGTGCCGGTGCCGGATGCGGACCTGCCGGTGCAGCTGCCCGAGGACGCGACCTTCGACAAGCCGGGCAACGCGCTCGACCATCACCCGACCTGGAAGCACGTCACCTGCCCACAATGCGGGGCGAAGGCGCTGCGCGAAACCGACACCATGGACACGTTCGTCGATTCGTCCTGGTACTTTGCGCGCTTCACCGATCCTTGGAACGAAAACGCGCCGACCACACCCGCGGTCGCCGACCGCATGATGCCGGTCGATCAATATATCGGCGGCGTCGAGCACGCGATCCTGCATCTGCTCTACAGCCGCTTCTTCACCCGCGCGATGAAGGCGACCGGCCATATCGACATGAAGGAGCCGTTCGCCGGCATGTTCACCCAGGGCATGGTGGTGCACGAGACCTATCAGAAGGCCGACGGCACCTATGTCACGCCGGCCGAGGTGACGGTCGAGGCCGGCGGCAACGGCCGCCGCGCGGTGCTGACCGCTACCGGCGAGGAAGTCACGATCGGCGCCATCGAGAAGATGTCGAAGTCGAAGAAGAACACAGTCGACCCCGACGACATCATCGCGGCCTACGGCGCCGACGTCGCGCGCTGGTTCATGCTGTCGGACTCGCCACCCGACCGCGACGTGATCTGGAGCGACGAACGGGTGCAGGGCGCATCGCGCTTTGTGCAGCGCCTATGGCGGCTGGTGAATGATTCCGCCGAGATCGCGAACAGCGCGCCGGCGGCCCGGCCGGCCTCCTTCGGCGCCGACGCGCTGGTCTTGCGCAAGGCCGCCCATGGCGCGCTGGACAAGGTGTCCGGCGGTATCGAGCGGCTGCATTTCAATGTCTGCCTCGCCCATATCCGCGAATTCGCCAATGCGCTGTCGGAGGTGCTGGGCAAGGAAGGTAAACCAACCGCGGATCTGGCCTGGGCTGTCCGGGAGGCCGCGCTCATCCTGGTTCAACTGATTTCGCCCATGATGCCGCATTTGGCGGAGGAATGCTGGCAGGTGCTGGGGCAGTCCGGGCTGATTTCGGAGGCCGCTTGGCCGCAAATCGAACGCGATTTGCTGGTTGAAGACAGCGTTACCCTGGTGGTCCAGGTCAATGGCAAGAAGCGGGGTGATGTCACCGTGCCACGGGACGCACAAAATCCGCAGATTGAGGCTGCCGTTCTGGCCCTTGATGCAGTAAAACTCGCCTTGGGCGGCAAGACCGTCCGCAAGGTGATCGTGGTTCCCATGAGGATCGTCAATGTCGTCGGCTAAGCTTCGCATCGCTGTCCGGCTCATCGCCGTTGCCGGTCTCGCAGCGCTGACGGCCGGTTGCTTCCAGCCGATGTATGCAGAGCATGCGGACGGCAGCCCCGCTCTGCGCGACAAGTTGCTGACGGTCGATCTTCCGCCGGTCGACAAGCCCAATGCCTCGCGCGAGGCCCGCATCGGCGTCGAAATCCGCAACGCGCTGGCGTTCAAGCTTTACGGCAACGCCACCGGCGTGGCGCCGCTCTACAAGCTGGTGCTGCGCTTCTCGACCGGCCGGTCGTCGCTGATCATCGATCCCAATACCGGCCTGCCCTCGAGCGAGAATGTCGGCATCGACGCGCAGTTCAACCTGGTCGAGCTTGCGACCAACAAATCGGTCATGAGCGGCAGTACGTTCTCCCGCGTGACCTATGACATGCCCGGATCCTACCAGCGCTTTGCGCGCTCCCGCGCCTTCCGCGACGCCGAAGACCGCGCAGCCCAGGAAATTGCGGACAATATCCAGACCCGGATCGCCTCATTTTTCACAGCGGGGACCTGACGCGGGCGTCGTTCCGGATCCACCTCTTGCGAGGCGTCCGGAATGACGATTTGAGATGAAATGGTCGCGCTGCGCGGAAAAGACATCGACGCCTTCCTCGCCCGTCCCGATCCGGGCCGCCCGATCATCCTGCTCTATGGTCCTGACGCAGGGCTGGTGCGCGAGCGCGCCGACGCGCTCTTGAAATCCGCGGTCGACGACGTCAACGACCCCTTCTCCATGGTGAAGCTCGATGGCGACGAGCTGTCCGCCGAACCGTCCCGGCTGATGGATGAAGCTTTGACGGTGCCGCTGTTCGGCGGCCGCCGCGCCATCCGCGTCCGCGCCGGCTCGCGCAATTTTGCCAGCGGCGTCGACACGCTGGCCGACACACCGCTCAGGGATTGCCGCGTGGTCATCGAGGCCGGCGACCTCCGGCCGGAGTCGCCGCTGCGCAAGGCCTGCGAGCGGGCCAAGACCGCGGTCGCAATCGGCTGCTATCCCGACGGCGAACGCGATCTCGCAAAATTGATGGATGACGAATTGCGGGTTGCGAATCTGCGAATCGCGGCGGACGCCCGCGCCGCGCTGATGACCTTGCTCGGCGGCGACCGCCAGGCCTCGCGCAACGAGCTGCGCAAGCTGACGCTGTTCGCGCATGGCGAGGGCGAGGTGACGCTGGACCATGTGATGTCGGTAGTGGCCGACGCGTCCGAACTGAAACTCGATCCGATCGTCGACGGCGCCTTTGCCGGAAAGCCGGAGCTGGTCGAGAGCGAGTTCCAGAAGGCCATAATCGCCGGTACCTATCCAGGTCTCATCATCGCCTCCGCCCAGCGCCAGGCGGCGTGGCTGCATAAATCGACGTTGGCGATGGCCGAGGGCGCGCCGGCCTCGACCGTGCTCGACGGCGGATTTCCGCGGCTGCATTTTTCGCGCAAGCCGATGGTCGAGGTCGCGCTGCGAAATTTTTCCCCGGCGCGGCTGGTTACGATCATCGACCAGCTCGCGACCGCGGCGCTGGACATGCGCAAGCAGACCGCGCTCGCCGCCGTCATCGCCCAGCGCGCGCTGCTGTCGATCGCGGTGAATGCGAGGAGGAAGGGGTGATTTTGAAGTGCCGTCCGGAGGCGGAATACCTGCCAAGCCGTCATTGCGAGCGAAGCGAAGCAATCCATCTCGCAGCAAGGAAGCATGGATTGCTTCGTCGCATACGCTCCTCGCAACGACGGGGAGAGGTCGCGATGCCTCAGCCGCCCCTCGCCAAGCGCCGCACCACCTCGTCGAGCTGCTCGAGGTTGCGGTAGCTGATCTGCACGGTGCCGCCGGGGTCACGATGATTGACACTGACATTCAGCCCGAGCGCATCGCTCACGCGCTTCTCCAGCGCGACGGTGTCGGCGTCCTTGGTCTTGGCCGTACCGCGGGCCTTTTGCGGCTTGCGTTCCGGCACGCCCTCCTCATGCGCCAGCGCTTCGGTCTGGCGTACGTTGAGGCCCTGCTCCACGATCTGCTTGGCGGCAGCGAGCGGATCGGGCACGCCGATCAGCGCACGGGCGTGGCCCGCCGACAATTTGCCGGAGGCAATATAGGCCTGCACCTCGGCCGGCAGCTTGGTCAGCCGCATCATGTTGGCGACATGGCTGCGGCTCTTGCCGACGATCTTGGCGATGTCTTCCTGGCTGCGTTTGAACTCGTCGGCGAGCGCGTGATAGCCCTGCGCCTCTTCCAGTGCGTTGAGGTCTTCGCGCTGGACGTTTTCGATGATCGCGAGCTCCAGCGCATCGCTGTCGCTGACATCGACCGGGACGATCGGCACTTCATGAAGGCCGGCCGCCTGCGAGGCGCGCCAGCGCCGCTCACCGGCGATGATCTCGTAGCGGTCATGCGCGCCCTTCACCGGCCGCACCACGATCGGCTGAATCACGCCGTGCTGCCGGATCGAGTCGGTGAGTTCGGCGAGTTCGACTTCCGAAAAGGCGCGGCGTGGGTTGCGCGGGTTAGGCTTGAGGAATTCGATCGGCACCTTGCGCTGCGCACGCGGACGGTCGACATGTGCCGCCTCGCCGCCGACATCGCCGATCAGACTTGCAAGACCGCGGCCCAGTCGCGAACGCGCTTCGTCGGCCATCGTCGCCAGCTCCCTTGGATTCACTCGTCGTACTCCGGCATTGAGATCTTGAATCGTAGGGTGGGCAAAGCGAAGCGTGCCCACCGCGCGACACGAAAGATGGTGGGCACGGCGAAGACGCCTTTGCCCACCCTACGATCAGCTCGTCTTCATCTCCCGCTCGCGCTGGATCACCTCCGTCGCCAGCTTGAGGTAGGCTTCGCTGCCGACGCATTTGAGGTCATAGACCAGGACGGGCTTGCCGTAGGACGGCGCCTCCGAAATGCGCACATTGCGCGGGATCATGGTCTTGTAGACCTTGGTGCCCATGAACTGCCGCACGTCGGCCACGACCTGGTTCGACAGGTTGTTGCGGGAGTCGAACATGGTCAGCACGATGCCGTGGATCGACAGGTTCGGATTCAGCGTCGAGCGCACCTGCTCGACCGTCTGCAACAATTGCGACAGACCTTCGAGCGCGAAGAACTCACATTGCAGCGGCACCAGGATCGCGTCCGAGGCGGCCATCGCGTTGACGGTGAGCAGGTTGAGCGAGGGCGGACAGTCGATCAGCACATAGGTGTAGTCGGAGTCGGGCGAGACGTTGTTGTTCAGCGCCGCGATCGCGTCGCGCAGCCGGAAGGCGCGGCCGGGCGTGGTGCCGAGCTCGAGCTCGAGGCCGGAGAGATCCATGGTCGAGGTTGCGATGTGCAGCCGCGGCACCGCGGTCGGCACCACGGACTCGCGGAGCTGCGCTTCGCCGACCAGCACGTCATAGGTCGAGCACTCGCGATTGCGGCGATCGATGCCGAGACCGGTCGAGGCGTTACCCTGCGGATCGAGATCAACGATCAGCACGCGCTCGCCGATCGCGGCCAGCGCGGTGCCGAGATTGATCGCGGTGGTGGTCTTGCCGACCCCGCCCTTCTGGTTGGCAAGCGCCAGGATGCGTGGATGGCCGGGCAGGTGATCCGTCCTATCCTCTTGATATTCTTGATCAATTACGCTCATCGGCCACCACCCTTTGCTTTGGTCTGCTGCGTCAGCGTCGTTCGATATGGTCGAGCTCGACGATCCAGCCTTGTCCGCCCGTCAGGCTGGAATGGAGATTTGGCTTGATATTCCAATATTTAGTAGCTTCGGTCAATTCCGCCTCAACATCTTGGCCCTTCAGAAACAGCGCTTTGGCACCTTTTTTCACCAGGGGTTCCGCGAAGCCGATGAGTTGATGTAGCGGAGCCAGCGCGCGTGCGGTGACGCAATCGATGGGCCCCACAATGCTGTCCACAATATCTTCGATTGCCTTCGGATGCACGATTCCCGGAGCCGAAGTGATTCGCAATGCCTCGCGTAGGAACGCCGCTTTTTTAGAGTTGCGCTCGACCAGATGTACCGCCGCACCCGGCATCCCAGCGAGCGCGCAGGCCAGCACGACGCCGGGGAAGCCGCCGCCGCTGCCGAGGTCGACCCAAGTCTTTGCAGCCGGGGCGAGGGTCAGGAGCTGAAGCGAGTCGGCGATGTGCCGGGTCCAGAGATGGGGGAGCGTCGACGGCGCGACCAGATTGGTCTTGGCCTGCCACTCCCGGAGGAGATCCAGATAGCGGTCGAGCCGCGACTCCGTTTCACGTGAAACGGGGATGAGTGCGAGGGCCTCGGCCTTGTCGGACGATGCGACCGAGGGAGGTTGAGTGGCTCTGTCCTTCGGTCGCTGTTTCACGTGAAACGCCCTCAGGCTGTGGCCCTGGAAGTCTTCCGAGCTTCGCGGCGAAGATAGGCCGCGAGGATACCGAGCGCCGCCGGCGTCATGCCGTCGATCCGGCCCGCCTGCCCCACCGTCCAGGGTCGCTTGGCCTGGAGCTTGGCGCGGACCTCATTCGAGAGACCGGGCACGAGGCCGTAGTCGATATCGCCAAGCACCAGCCCCTCGTCACGCCGGAAAGCATCGACGTCGGCGGTCTGGCGCTTGAGGTAGACGTCGTACTTGGCGTCGATCTCAAGATGGATCGCGATCGCTGGGTCAATGGCCGACAGCTCCGGCCAGATCGCTCTCACCTCGGTCCAGCCGACTTCCGGATACGCCAGGAGCTCGAAAGCCGATCGCCGCTGGCCATCCTTGTTGAGCGCGAGTCCATGCCTGGCGGCTTCGTTCGGGGTGATGGCGAGTCGCTTCGACAGCCGCTTCGCCTCCTCCAGCGCCGACATCTTCGCCTGGTGGCGCTGCCGGCGCGCCTCGCCGACGCAGTCGAGTGCAATGCCCTTATCCGTCAGGCGCTGGTCGGCATTGTCGGCCCGGAGCGTCAGCCGATACTCTGCGCGCGAGGTGAACATCCGATACGGCTCGGTGATCCCGCGGGTGACGAGATCGTCGATCATGACCCCAAGGTAGCCATCCGCCCGGTCGAACACGATCGGCGCGGCGCCGCTCGCAGCGAGCGCGGCATTGAGCCCTGCCACCAGCCCCTGGGCGGCGGCCTCTTCATATCCCGTCGTGCCGTTGATCTGGCCGGCCAAGAAAAGACCTCCAAGCCGACGGGTCTGCAGGGTCGGATCGAGCTCACGCGGATCGACGTGGTCGTATTCGATGGCATAGCCCGGTCGGACCATCTTGACCCGCTCCAGTCCCGGGATCGAGGCGAGGATCGCGAGCTGGACTTCCTCCGGCAGCGAAGTGGAGATGCCATTGGGATAGACCGTGGTGTCATCGAGACCTTCCGGCTCCAGGAAGACCTGGTGCCCATCCCGGTCGCCGAACTTGACGATCTTGTCCTCGATCGAGGGACAATAGCGCGGACCCGAGCTCTTGATCTGGCCCGAGTACATCGGCGAGCGATGCACATTGGCCCGGATCACTTCATGGGTAGCCGGCGTGGTGCGGGTGATCCCGCACTGGATCTGGGGCGTGGTGATCCGGTCGGTCATGACCGAAAACGGCTCCGGCGGGTCGTCGCCGGGCTGCATTTCGACCGCCGACCAGTCGATAGTGGTCCCATCGAGCCGCGGCGGAGTGCCGGTCTTGAGCCGGCCGAGGGTGAAGCCGGCGCGCTCGAACGACTTCGAAAGTCCCATCGCCGGCGCCTCGCCGACCCGGCCCGCGGGCCAATTCTTCTCACCGAGATGGATCAAGCCGCGCAGAAAGGTACCGGTGGTGACCACGACCGCGCCGGCCGAGATCTGCCGAGCATCGGCCAGGCGAATGCCGGTGACACGGCCAGCCTCGACCAGAAGCTCATCCACCTCACCCTCGATCACGCTGAGATTGGCGGTCTCGCGGATGGCGGACTGCATCGCGGCGGCATAGAGTTTCCGGTCGGCCTGGGCACGGGGACCACGGACCGCCGGACCCTTGCGGCGGTTGAGCATCCGGAATTGGATGCCACCGGCATCCGCCACGCGGCCCATGAAGCCGTCCATGGCATCGATCTCGCGGACCAGATGGCCCTTGCCGAGACCGCCAATAGCGGGATTGCAGGACATGGCCCCAATGGTCGCAAACTTATGCGTGACCAGAGCCGTCCTGGCGCCCAGACGCGCGGACGCGGCCGCGGCCTCGCAGCCGGCATGGCCGCCACCGATCACAATGACGTCGAAGGGCTCTGGGGTCGAAAGCATGGTGAGATTTCTATCGTGGGAAGGCGGAAGCCGAAAGACGTTTCACGTGAAACGGTCAAATTTCGAGGCCCAAAAGGTCGAAGGTTTCACGTGAAACGCCTTCATGACGGAACCTGAATTCCGATGTTTCACGTGAAACATCTGTTAACCATCCTTCTTAACCAATCATCAATCGGTTGAATCAAGGAGTAGCGCTACTTTCCGATACAGAACTCGCGGAAGATCACGTCAAGGATATCCTCGACATCGACCCGCCCAAGCAGCCGCCCCAGGGAATAGGCTGCCGACCGCAGATCTTCCGCCGCCAGCTCCTCACCCTGCGCGATCGCGGCGGTACTTCGCTCAAGGGCCGCAGCGGTGTCTTCGAGCAAGCGCCGCTGACGCTCCCGGGTGATCAGAGCGCCATCGTTCGCTCCGAAATAATCCGAGGCGAACGCGACCAGGGCGACGATGAGATCCGAAAGCCCCTCGCCCCGGGCGGCGGAAATCCTGAACTCCTGCCCCGCCGATTTTCCCGGGCCAGTCCCAGCCCGATCGAGATCGATCTTGTTGCGCACCAGCCAGACCGGGACGTCGTCGCCGCTCTCTTCGATCGTCGCGCCGTCCGCGTCAGTGAGCCACAACACCAGATCGGCTTCCGCTGCCCGTGCTCGCGCGCGGCGGACGCCCTCCCGCTCGACGGGATCGTCGGTCTCGCGAATACCCGCGGTGTCGATCACCGTCACCGGGTAGCCGTCGAGATCTAGCTGCACCTCGATGATGTCGCGCGTCGTGCCGGCATGCGGTGAGACGATCGCAACCTCGCGACGCGCGAGTTGATTCATCAGCGTCGATTTGCCGACATTCGGCGGCCCGGCGATGGCGACTACAAGACCTTCACGCAGACGCTCAGCTCGCCCCTGCGCCGCAAGCACCCCGTTGATCTCACCGAGCAGCGCCTTGACCCTCTCGAGCGCAGGCGCCATCAGCTCCGCCGGCACATCGCCCTCGTCGGAAAAATCGATGCCGGCTTCGATCAGCGCCTGCGCCTCGATGATCTGCTTTCGCCAATCGCGGGCGCGGTCGCCTAGCAGACCTTTCAACTGACGCAGCGCCTGGCGGCGCTGACGATCGGTGTCGGCGTGGATGAGATCGTCGAGACCTTCGGCTTCCGTGAGATCGAGCTTGCCGTTCTCGAAGGCGCGGCGCGTGAATTCGCCGGGCTCGGCAGCTCGCGAATCTATTATTGCCGACAGCGACGCGAAGAGAGACGCAAGCACCGCGCGGCCGCCATGAACATGAAACTCGGCGACGTCTTCACCAGTCGCACTCGCAGGTCCGGGAAGCCAGAGCACCACCGCGTCGTCGATGGCCTGGCCGCTCGGGTCGCGCAGCAAAACCCGAGTCGCGATTCGCGGTGATGGAATTTTTCCAGCGAGCTGCCTCAGCGCTGGACCTGACTCCTGACCTGACAGACGAACGATGGCGATCGCACTGGGCGGCCGACCCGAGGATAAAGCGAAGATGGTCTGGTCACGTGGATGCATGGCCTAATAGAGCGGCTCTCACTGAAACGGCAATGTCTCTCGAGGCATCAAGCATATTGCACCGCAACATTTTCCTCACTACGGCTCCCGCGACAGGCAGAGCGCGAAAAAAAGGGCGCCCGCAGGCGCCCTCTCAAAGTCCAGCCGAAGTCGGCTCAGGTGTTCATCGACTCGAAGAATTCAGCGTTGCTCTTGGTGCTGCGGAGCTTGTCGAGCAGGAAGTCGATCGCGTCCATGGTGCCCATCGGATTGAGGATCCGGCGCAGCACGTACATTTTCTTCAGCACCTGCGGATCGGTGATCAGCTCTTCCTTTCGAGTCCCGGAACGAGCGATGTCGATCGCCGGGAAGGTACGCTTGTCAGAAACCTTGCGGTCGAGGATGAGCTCGGAGTTGCCGGTGCCCTTGAACTCTTCGAAGATGACTTCGTCCATGCGGCTGCCGGTATCGACCAGCGCGGTCGCAATGATGGTGAGCGAGCCGCCTTCTTCGATGTTGCGCGCGGCACCGAAGAATCGCTTCGGCCGCTGTAGCGCGTTGGCATCCACACCGCCGGTCAGCACCTTGCCCGATGACGGCACCACCGTGTTGTAGGCGCGGCCAAGGCGCGTGATCGAATCGAGCAGGATCACGACATCGCGGCCGTGCTCAACGAGGCGCTTGGCCTTCTCGATCACCATCTCGGCGACCTGAACGTGTCGGACCGCAGGCTCGTCGAAGGTGGAGGAAACCACCTCGCCCTTCACCGAGCGCTGCATGTCCGTGACTTCTTCCGGACGCTCGTCGATCAGCAGAACGATCAGATAACAGTCGGGATGATTGGCGGTGATGGAATGTGCGATGTTCTGCATCAGCACGGTCTTGCCGGTGCGCGGCGGCGCCACGATCAGCGCGCGCTGGCCTTTGCCGATGGGTGCGACGATGTCGATAACCCTTGCAGAAAGGTCTTTTCTGGTAGGATCGTCGATTTCCATTCGGAAGCGCTGATTGGGAAACAGCGGCGTGAGGTTGTCGAAATTGACCTTGTGCTTGGACTTTTCAGGGTCCTCGAAATTCAGCGTGTTGACTTTCAGCAGCGCGAAGTAGCGTTCGCCTTCCTTGGGGCTGCGGATATGGCCTTCGATGGTGTCGCCGGTGCGAAGGCCGAAGCGGCGGATCTGCGAGGGCGAAACGTAGATGTCGTCCGGGCCGGGCAGATAATTTGCATCGGGTGAACGGAGGAATCCGAAGCCGTCGGACAGAACTTCGACGACGCCTTCGCCGACGATATCCGTCTCGGCTGCCGCGAGCTGCTTCAGTATGGCGAACATCAGCTCCTGCTTGCGCATGGTGCTGGCATTTTCGACCCCATTCTCTTCGGCAAACGAAACGAGTTCCGCCGGCGTCTTGGATTTGAGGTCTTGGAGTTTGATTTCCCGCATTTGGGGTGGTCCTGTGGGGTAACTATCGAAAAGAGGGGGTGCGAGGTGGCTTCAGGAAAAGCGGGCTCGAAAAAGAAGGCCCGCAGCTCAAAGCAAGGAAAGCGCCGTTTGAGGCTTCAAACCTGATGCGGCGGCCGGTTCAAACCGGTACGCAACGACATCCGCCTGCGTGGGGTGGGATAACCTCAATATAGAAAATCGTTCAGCATTCCGCAAGCAGTGTGGATGCCAACTCGCTTGCAAACCGACTCAAGAAAATGGCTTGACGATCACCAGGATCACGATGGCGATCATTAATACCGTCGGCACCTCATTGATAATGCGATAGAATTTCTGGCTGTACAGGTTGCGGTCGACGGCAAAAGCGCGCACGCAGCGAACAAAAAAGCCGTGGATAGCAGAAAGCATCAGCACCAGCAGAAGCTTTGCGTGAAACCAACCGGACAAATACCAATGCCCGGCCCAGGCGAGATAGATTCCGGCGAGCCAGGTCACGATCATCGCGGGATTGATGATCGCCTTCAGGAGTCGCCGCTCCATCACCTTGAAGGTCTCGGACTGCTTGGAGCCGACCTCGGCCTCGCAGTGATAGACGAACAGCCGCGGCAGATACAGCATGCCCGCCATCCAGGAGATGACTGCAATCACATGCAGCGCTTTGATCCACTCATACATCTCAGGGATGTCCCGTCCTCGGCGCCGCGGGCTCCGCGCGATCGCTTCCAAATTCCGACGATCGCTTTGCGCCGAGACCTGTCCTCAAGCAAGCCTTCTCTAAACTAAACTTAGATTCTTAAAGTTTGAGTCTTAGGTGACGGTGAATAGGACTCACGCAATGCTGCCAGCACAATCCGGAAGGCTTGTTCACATCCCTCAACATTTTTGGAGCGCGGAAGGTCGAGCCGAATTACGGCTCCGGATTCAGCCTCTTAAGGAAGCCCATTGGCAGCTTATGCAGAGACAAGTCCACACAACCCCACTATCATGGTGAAAGCCGCGCCGACTTTTCCTTAACCGAGGCAGTGTGAAGAACCGGCTGGGTTATCCAAGGACGGGGAACTCGCACCCGATTCTCATCACCGAGGTCCACAGGGATTCACAGGACACACAGGCCCGACGTGCCCACGACCAACAACTATTTTCACCTGCATCTGGTTTCTGATTCGACCGGCGAAACGCTGATCACGGTGGCGCGCGCAGTCGCCGCGCAATATGCCAACGTGACCGCGGTCGAGCATGTCTATCCGCTGGTGCGCAGCCAGAAGCAGCTCGACCGGGTGCTGGACGAGATTGAAGAAGCGCCGGGCATCGTGCTCTTCACGCTGCTCGAGAAGGATCTGGTGTTGAAGCTCGAAGCCAAGTGCCGGGAGATCAACGTCCCGAGTCTGTCGATCATCGGCCCGGTGATGCAACTATTCGAGGCCTATCTAGGCGCGGCGACAGCGGGCCGGGTCGGCGCGCAGCACGTGCTCAATGCCGAGTATTTCAAGCGTATCGATGCCTTGAACTACACGATGCTGCATGACGACGGGCAGCATGTCGAAGGTCTCGAAGAAGCCGACGTGGTGCTGGTCGGAGTTTCCCGGACGTCGAAGACGCCGACCTCGATCTATCTTGCCAACCGGGGCGTCCGCACCGCCAATGTTCCGCTGGTGCCGGGCATTCCGCTGCCGCATCAGCTTGAGCATTTGACCAAGCCATTGGTGGTGAGCCTGCATGCGACGCCGGATCGGCTGATCCAGGTCCGGCAGAACCGGCTGCTCAGCATGGGCGCGGGTCCCAGCAATGACGAATATATCGACAAGCAGGCGGTCGCGGATGAAGTTGCCTTTGCACGTCGCTTGAGTGCGAAGTTCAACTGGGCGCAGCTCGACGTGACGCGGCGGTCGATCGAGGAAACTGCGGCCGCGGTGCTGAAACTCTACGCTGACCGGCAGCGGGCACGGCTCGCCGAATGATTTGTCGATGACGTTCTGGCGCGGACAACGCCCGCTGATCCTGGCTTCGCAAAGCCGCGCGCGGAAGATGCTGCTGGCCAGTTCCGGACTTCGGTTCGAGGCCATGCCGGCCGATATCGATGAACGCGGCCTGCAGCTTGACTCAAAGCTTTCGGCGCCGGCTGAGATCGCAGGTCTCCTTGCGCGCGAGAAGGCGCGCTGGGTCTCGGTACGGAGGGAAGGACATTATGTCATCGGCGCCGATCAGACCCTGGCGCTGGGCGACCGGCTTTTTAACAAGCCTGACGAACGCGCCGCGGCGGCAGAGCAGTTGCTCGCGCTCTCCGGCCAAACGCATGAACTGCATTCCGCAATTGCGGTCGTGCTGGACGGCAAGATAATGTTCGAGACCGTGTCGGTCGCGCGGATGACCATGCGGCGATTGAGCGGAGACGACATCCGCATCTATCTCGACGAAGCGGGGGAAGCGGTGACCACGAGTGTCGGCGCCTATCAGCTCGAAGGCCTGGGCGTGCATCTGTTCGAGCGGATCGAAGGCGACCACTTTACGATATTGGGATTGCCGCTCCTGCCCCTGCTGGCTTTTCTGCGCCGCGAGCAGCTGATCGGATTATGAGTACATGCTGATCCTCGGACTGACCGGCTCGATCGGGATGGGCAAATCCACCACCGCAAAACTGTTCGCGGAGGCGGGTGTTCCCGTCTATGACGCCGATGCGGCCGTCCATCAATTATATGAGGGCGAGGCGGCGCCGGCGATCGAGGCGGCGTTTCCCGGCACCGTCGCCGACGGCAAGGTCGATCGCGCCAAGCTTTCCGCGCGCGTGGTCCATGATCCCGCGGCCATGAGACAACTGGAGCAGATCGTGCACCCGATGCTCGGTGCGTCGCGTCAGAAATTCTTTGACGATGCAGAAGCGGCCGGCGCGCCGGTTGCGGTGGTCGACGTGCCGCTGTTGTTCGAGACCGGCGGCGAGAAGCGTGTCGATGCGGTGGTTGTCGTGACTACCTCGCCCGAGCTGCAGCGGGAGCGCGTGCTGGCGCGAGGAACCATGGATGAGGAAAAGCTCAATTCCATCCTCGCCCGGCAGATGCCGGATGCCGAAAAGCGCAAGCGCGCCGATTTCGTCGTGGATACCTCGCATGGACTTGATCCCGTGCGCGTGCGCATCCGGGACATTCTGGCCGAGGCTGTTAAGATGCCGCGGCGGCGGGCCTGATTCGCCGCTTTCTGTTTGATGGCTTATGCGCGAAATCGTTCTCGATACCGAAACCACCGGCCTTGATCCTCTCCGCGGCGACCGCCTGGTCGAAGTCGGCTGCGTCGAGCTGATCAACCATATGCCGACAGGCCAGACCTTTCACCGCTACATGAATCCGGAGCGGGAAATGGCGGCGGAGGCCTTTGCCGTGCATGGCCTGTCGACCCAGTTCCTCTCCGACAAGCCGTTCTTCCACGAGGTGGTCGAGGATTTCTTGGCCTTCATTGGCGATGCGCCGCTGGTGATCCACAACGCGTCTTTCGATATCAGCTTCATCAATGCCGAGCTCGACCGCATCAAGCGGCAGCCGATCCCGCGCGAGCGGCTGGTCGACACGCTCCTGCTCGCACGGCGCAAGCATCCCGGGGTCTCGAACCGGCTCGACGATCTCTGCTCGCGTTATGCGATCGACAATTCCCACCGTACCAAGCACGGCGCCTTGCTCGACGCCGAGCTTCTGGCGGAAGTCTATGTCGATCTGATCGGCGCCCGGCAGTCGCAACTGGTCCTGGCGTCCGAGACCCGCGAAATCCGTGTCGGGGCTTCGGGCGAAATGCCGCGGCGGCAGCGTGTCGCGCCTCTAGTGCCCCGCGTCAGCGACGCCGACCGCGAGGCGCATCGCGCCTTCGTCGCTACCCTCGGCGACAAGCCGATCTGGACGGATTATTTTCCCGCGGCTTAGTCTACTGCGGTCACGCGCCGCTCTATCCTCTCATCCTGGGGAGCTTGCGTTGGCAAACGTCTCGAAGGATGAGGCCACCGGCCAGGCCTCATGGTTCCAGGCCGCGCTATCGCGCCTCCTCACCATGAGGTTTGTGGATTAGCTCGGCTTGCCGGCCATCGCCGCCTGCCGCTCGATGTTCTGGCGATACAATCCCACGAAATCGACGGGATCGAGCATCAGCGGCGGGAAGCCGCCGTCGCGAACGGCGGTTGCGATGATCTCCCGGGCGAACGGGAACAACAGCCGCGGGCATTCGATCATGACCAGCGGATGCAATTGCTCTTTCGGCACGTTGGAGATGCGGAACACGCCGGCATAGGCGAGTTCGAAGCTGAAGATCATTTTGCCGCCGTTCTCGGCCTTGCCCTCGATATTCAGCGTCACCTCGAATTCGGTCTCGGACATATTGTTGGCGCCGACATTGATCTGAATATTGATCTGCGGCGGCTGCGCCTGCGGCTGCAGCGACTGCGGCGCGTTCGGATTTTCGAACGACAGGTCCTTGGTGTATTGCGCGAGCACGTTGAGCTGAGGAGGAGCGCCTGTCCCGGGAGGGGTACCGTTGCCGTTGGTCATGAAAATACTCTCCAAAAAAGGGGCCGACGTCGGGGCGAGTGGCTAACATAGCCCAAGGCGCCTCCACAAGGACGGCCAAGCCCTCCAAGGCGTCGATCCTGGTCTTTCCTGGCCTTATGTCGGGCGGAAAGCTTAACGACATTTAGCAATTGGCGGCTTTAACCGTCCGAAGTGATGGCTTAAACGATTGAATATGCGCGATTTCCGGCCCATGATCGATTTCCCCTTTCGCGCAAAAGGCGCTACAATTCGCGCGTCCGAAACGCCATTGGCCGGGCAAGATTTCGTGCCTACATCCTGCAGACTTGAATCAGTGATGTAGTGTCTAGCCATCCCCTCAAGAGCGGGAACGCTGTAGCGCCGGGCCCGTTACCGGCAGAGCCCAGAAAGCGGAACAAGACGTGGATATTTACACCATCATCTTCCTGGCATTGGCGGTCTTCATTTTCCTGCGCCTGCGCAACGTGCTCGGACAGCGCACCGGCAGCGAGCGGCCGCCGTTCGACCGCACCGCGCGCAATACCGTTCCGGGGGCACCGGACGCCAGTGTCGTTCCGATCCCGGGCAAGGTGATCGATCAGGCGCCGCTGGCGCCGACCGCCGACGTTGCGCCGCCGACCGACCGCTGGAAGGGGCTGGCCGAGGCCGGCACGCCGCTGGCGCAGGGGCTCGACGCCATCGTGGCGCAGGACTCTTCCTTCGACCCCAAGCATTTCCTTTCCGGCGCGCGCAGCGCCTACGAGATGATCGTGCTCGCCTTCGCCAATGGCGACCGCCGCGCGCTGCGCGACCTCTTGTCGTCCGAGGTCTATGACAGCTTCGAGACGGTGATCCGGGATCGCGAAAAGCACGAGCAGAAGACCGAGACGCGCTTCGTCTCGATCGACAAGGCCGAGCTGGTCGGCGCCGAGATGCGCGACCGCACGGCGCAGCTTACCGTTCGTTTTGTGTCGCAGATGATCTCCGTCACCCGCGACAAGGCCGGCACGATAGTCGACGGCAATCCGGACAAAGTGGCCGACATCACCGATGTCTGGACCTTTGCCCGCGATGCCACCTCACGCGATCCGAACTGGAAGCTGGTTGGCACGGGAAGCGCGCACTGATGTCTGGCGTTTGAAGCGATGCCTCGCGGTGCTCGTCGTCGCCGCGATCGGGCAATCGCTGATGCCGTTCGTGGTGCTGGCGGCGCACCGCTGGCGTTCACATCCTCCGGCGGAGCCGCGGCGCGCTGAACGCGCCCTGCCCTATCCCAGGCTCGATCTCCCGCCCGAGATCAATGGCAGCCAGTATTTTCCGGTTGCCTGGTCCGATATTCCCGGCTGGAACGACGACGACCATCTCGCCGCCTACCAGACCTTTCGCGCCAGCTGCAAATCGATCGCGGCGCAGACCGCCGACGCACCGGCGGATTCCAGGGCGCTCGGCGCCACGCTGCGCGAACCGTGCCGTGCGGCCCGCGCCACCGAGATTTCCGACGGCGCCGGGGCGCGCGCCTTCTTCGAGCAGAATTTCGTGCCGCTGGAAATATCGCGGCTTGGCCAGGATGCCGGCTTTGTGACCGGCTACTATGAGCCGATCATCGAGGGATCGCGAACGGAGAACGAGGTCTACAATGTGCCGGTCTACCGGCGCCCCTCCAACCTGTTCATGCGTGGCTATTCGCAGGCCTCGCCCGACCTGCCGAACAAGGGCCAGGTGTTCCGCAAGATCGGCCGCCGCAAGCTCGTGGCCTATTACGACCGCGGCGAGATCGAGGACGGGGCGCTCGACGGCCGCGGGATCGAAATCGTCTGGCTCAGGGACCAGACGGATCTGCTGTTCGCGCAGATCCAGGGCTCGGCGCGGGTCCTGTTGCCCGACGGCTCGACGGTGCGCATCAATTACGATTCCTACAACGGCTATCCCTACACCGCGGTCGGGCGCGTCCTGGTCGACCGAGGCATCTACACGCGCGAAGAGATTTCGATGCAGAAGATCAGGGAATGGATGGAGGCCCACCCTGAGGGCGCCAAGGACGTGCGACGACAGAACCGCTCCTACGTGTTCTTCCGTGAAGTCCAGCTCGGCGACAAGGACGAGGCGATCGGAGCCCAGGGCATCCCGCTGACGCCTGGCCGCTCGATCGCGGTCGACAAGGCGCTGCATGTCTACGGCACGCCGTTCTTCATCGCCGGCGAATTGCCGATCGAGTCGGAGAAATCGAAGACGCCGTTCCACAGGCTGATGATCGCGCAGGACACGGGTTCGGCCATCGTTGGTCCCGCGCGTGCCGATCTCTATTTCGGCGCAGGCCCGGATGCCGGCAAGATCGCCGGCCGGCTCAAGAGCAACATGCGCTTTGTGATGCTGATGCCGAAGAGCCTCGATCCCGTGGCCCGCGGCCGAAGACTGCCGATGCCCGATGCGCGGCCGTCAGGGCAGATCGCAAAGCTGTTCCCGCAGACGGCGCCCGCCCCTGTGCCGGCGAAGGATCAGCCGAAGGACCATCAAACCGCGTCATCGACGTCGACGCCGACCGTGGGGCAGACCGCGACCACGGTGCCGCTGCCGGCGGAGCGTCCGAAGAGCGCGCCGCCACCCGAGGTTCACCACAGAAGTGAGCCGCGGCATGTCCGCCATCCATGAAACGCCCGTCGTCGTTTTCGGCGCCGGAGATGCCGGCCGGCCCACGAAAGCGTCATCTCAGCGAAGAAGAACGTGCGCTCTGGGAGAACGTGGCGCGCCAGATCAAGCCGCTGCGGAAGAAGGCGCGGGTCGTAAAGTCCGCGGCGGTGGCGCACGCCTCCGATGGATCGGCACCGAAGCCGGCCGCATCGCCTCGGCCGCTTCCAGCGGTCCATGCGCCTAAGCCGAGCAAACCGGCCGTGCCGCCCTTGGCGCCGTTCGGCCGAAAAGACCGATCAAAACTCTCGCGCGGCCGAAGCGAGATCGATGCCAGGCTTGACCTGCACGGCATGACGCAGACCCGCGCGCATCGTGCGCTGCACGGCTTCCTGCAGCGGGCGCATCACGAGGGCCTTACCTTCGTGCTCATCATCACCGGCAAGGGCAAGGTCGGCAGCGAATCCGAGCGCGGCGTGTTGCGCCGCCAGGTGCCACAATGGCTGAGCCTGCCCGAATTCCGTTCGCTGGTGGTGGGCTTTGAAGAGGCCCATATCGGCCATGGCGGCGAAGGCGCGCTTTACGTGCGAATCAGGCGGGCGCGCTAGAGAGCATGATCCCGGAAAGTGGAGACCGGTTTTCCGCAACGATCATGCTCCATCTAAAAAGGCCGTACGATCCCCACGCGCGGGATCAGCGTGACGATCGCGCCGAAGATTGTGGTCTTGCGGTCGTCGCTCGGAATTGGTGCGACCTCGCGCGACGTCGGCAATGTCTTCACGGCGTGCAGGATCAGGAACACACAGACCGCCCAGTTCGAAACCCATCGGGAATAATCGAACACAATTCCAAACATGATGAGATAGCCGAGGCTGACGCCGATCAGCGCGGCGATGACGAGGCGCCGGTGCGCATCGTCGCGCAGCCCGCGGATCGTCGCCGCAAAATAGCGCCACAGCGGCATGTGCAGCCAGATCAAGAGCGCGAATACCGGCACGCCCAGGATGTTCAAGGGCATGCGGCCCCAGGTGTCGGCAATCTCCTTCGAGAGCGGCTGGTACCAGATGCAGGAGAAGCTCAGGAGATCGGTCCGCGACGGATCGGCCATCCGGCTTTTCAGATAGTCGACGAACTCGGCTTCGGGGATCGGCATCGTTCCCCAGAATTGCGCGGCGATGAAGAGTACGCCGAGCGCAAGCGTCGCGGCGATGCCGACGGCAATGTTCGATCGGCCTGCGCCCACAACCAGATAATGCCTGAGCACTACGATGACGGCGATGGTCGGCACATACATCAGAAGATGGATGTGGTGAATCAGGATCAGCACGATCGAAAACAAGGCGGCGAGCAGAACAAACCAGATCGATCGCGCCGGCAGCAGCAGGAGAACGATCGCAAACAGGCAGCCATAGATGTCGAAATGGCCGAGCGTGTGCATGAAATTCTTGAAGAAAAACGGAGAGGCCACCATGAACACGAACAGCGGCAACTTTTTTTCGTCGAAGACGAAAGTACGTTCAAACAGGTAAATGAACAGGCCCAGCGTGATGAGCCATACCGCACCCGCCAACGCGAACACCAGCCAAACCGGCACCTTGGCCGTAAACAGCGCGACCACCGCACCGATCAGTGCGCGCTTGGTGAAGCCGAATTGATAGTCGACCAGAAGATGGGTGTAGGGAACGTGGGGCGGCAGGCTGATCTTGTGCAGGAAAACCCCAATGATAACCAGCGGGTTGATGACGAGCATCAACCGCCAGGGGTTCTTCAACGCCCCCAAATTCATCAGGCCCCTCTCAATGCCTCCCCGGCCAGCCAAGCCGGGACCCCTCACCATCAATTTATATTGAGCTAAGGCGGGGGCCGCTAGCGTCCAGATGATTAACGTCTCGTCACGAGTACGCCTTCCCGTGCACGATTGCGCGCCAGGCAGGGACGACGAGGGTAGCTAGCTTACAGGCAGCTTACAGGATGAACCGGCTCAGATCCGCATTCCTGGCGAGGTCGCCGACGTGCTTCTGCACATAATCGGCGTCGACCCGGACGGTTTCGCCGTTGCGGTCGGGCGCGGTGAAGGAGATTTCGTCCAGCACCCGCTCCATCACGGTCTGCAAGCGCCGTGCGCCGATGTTCTCGACGGTGGAATTGACGGCGACCGCGACGTCGGCCAACGCATCGATGGCGCTGTCGGTGATGTCGAGCGTCACGCCCTCGGTCTGCATTAGCGCCACATACTGCTTGATCAGCGAGGCCTCGGGCTCGGTCAGGATTCGACGCATGTCGTCGCGGGTCAAAGCCTGCAGCTCGACCCGGATCGGCAGCCGGCCCTGCAGCTCCGGCAGCAGGTCGGAGGGCTTCGCGATATGGAACGCGCCCGATGCGATGAACAGAACGTGGTCGGTCTTGACTGCGCCATGCTTGGTCGAGACCGTGGTGCCTTCGATCAGCGGCAACAGGTCGCGCTGCACGCCTTCGCGGGAAACATCGCCGCCGACGCGGCCATCGCGGACGCAGATCTTGTCGATCTCGTCGAGGAACACGATGCCGTTGTTTTCGACCGCGTGGATCGCTTCCTGCGTCAGCTGGTCATTGTCGAGCAGCTTGTCGGATTCTTCGTTGACGAGGATCTCGTGCGAGCCCCCGACCGTAAGCCGGCGGGTCTTGGTGCGGCCGCCGAGCTTGCCAAAAATGTCGCCGAGCGAGACCGCGCCCATCTGCGCGCCGGGCATGCCCGGGATCTCGAACATCGGGAAGCCGCTGCCGGAAGACTGCGTCTCGATCTCGATTTCCTTGTCGTTGAGTTCGCCGGCGCGGAGCTTCTTGCGGAATGAATCGCGCGTCGCCGCGCTCGAATTGGGCCCGACCAGCGCGTCGAGCACGCGCTCTTCGGCGGCGAGTTGCGCCCTCGCCTGCACATCTTTGCGCTTTCTTTCCCGCACCTGGATGATGGCGACCTCGACGAGGTCGCGGATGATTTGCTCGACATCACGGCCGACATAGCCGACCTCGGTGAATTTGGTCGCCTCGACCTTGATGAACGGCGCGGCCGCAAGCTTGGCCAGCCGCCGCGCGATCTCGGTCTTGCCGACGCCGGTCGGTCCGATCATCAGGATGTTTTTCGGCAGCACTTCCTCCCGGAGCCCACCATTGAGCTGCTGCCGCCGCCAGCGGTTGCGCAAGGCGATCGAAACAGCGCGCTTGGCTTCGGCCTGGCCAACGATGAAGCGGTCGAGTTCGGAAACGATTTCGCGGGGTGAGAAGTCTGTCATGGGCATTAGCTAGGACGGGATTGAGGTCCGGACAAGCCACACGAATGGCGAACCATCAAGAGCGCTTCGCCGTCCGGGGTGTCCACCAGACGAAGGCGCTCAAATCCGGCCTTTTCATAGGCGCGAACGGCGCGGCCATTTTCCGGATCGAGATCGGTCACGACAAGCGGCGTGCCGGCTCTGAAAGCTTCCTCGACAAATTGCCGGATGAATTGCGACCCATGACCGCAGCCGATCAGCTCTGGCTCGCCGATGAACTGATCGATGCCGCGCGTTGCCGGCGGATGGTCGCCAAACCCCTGGTTCCAGGTCGAAAGCCGGTAACACTGGATATAGGCAAATGGCCGGCCGTCGAGCGCGACGATGAATTGGTCCATATCGGGATGATCGAGATCGCCGCTGACGAGCGCGTACTGCTCGTCGGGGTCTCCCCACCAGCGCATCACTTCGGGCGTCTGCAGCCAGCCCCGGATCAGCGGCAAATCGGCCCGCGTCATCGCCCGGAAGCCATAGCCGGTCATGCCTAGCTGCTCGACAGGGTCTCGATGGTGAGATTGCGGTTGGTGAAGACGCAGATGTCGGCGGCGATATCGAGCGAGCGGCGGACGATCGCCTCCGCATCCTTGTCCGAATCGATCAGGGCGCGCGCGGCGGCCAGCGCATAATTGCCGCCCGAGCCGATCGCCATCACGCCGGCTTCCGGCTCCAGCACGTCGCCGGTGCCGGTCAACACCAGCGACACATCCTTGTCGGCCACGATCATCATCGCCTCCAGCCGCCGCAGATAGCGGTCGGTGCGCCAGTCCTTGGCGAGCTCGACCGCGGCGCGGGTCAATTGCCCCGGATATTGTTCGAGCTTGTTTTCCAGCCGCTCGAACAGCGTGAACGCATCGGCCGTCGCGCCGGCAAAACCGCCGATCACCTCGCCCTTGCCGAGTTTGCGGACCTTCTTGGCATTGGCCTTGATCACGGTCTGGCCGATCGAGACCTGGCCGTCGCCGCCGATCACGACCTTGCCGCCCTTGCGGACGGTCAAGATGGTGGTGCCGTGCCAGACCGGCAGCTCGTTCGATGCGTGCATGGGATACCCTCTTGTCCGGCCCCATTTAGGGGTTAAGGGCTCGGGTTACAATCGGCCGCTTCGGTGCCGGATTCCGCTCACCATAGGCGGAAGATCAGCCCTGATCGTGCCATACCGCAGTAGCGAAGGCGTCATCGGCCTGTTAAAAGACCGGCGTTTTTCGGTAGGAAGGCTCGTTTCATGCGCAGCGCGACCATCAAGCGCAAGACCAAGGAGACCGACGTCGAGGTGACCGTCAACCTCGATGGCACGGGCGTGGCCAGTGTCGCAACCGGCATCGGCTTCTTCGACCATATGCTCGATCTCCTCGCCCGCCATTCCCGCATCGACATGACCGTCAAGGCGGTCGGCGACCTCCATATCGACCACCACCACACCACCGAAGACGTCGGCATCGCGCTGGGCCAGGCCATCAAACAGGCGCTCGGCAGCATGGCCGGCATCACGCGCTATGCCTCGATTCACATGCCGATGGACGAGACCTTGTCGCGCGTGGTGCTCGACATCTCGGGCCGGCCCGTGCTGGTATTCAAGGTGGAGTTTCCGCGCGACAAGGTCGGCCAATTCGACACCGAGCTGGTGCGCGAATGGTTCAATGCCTTTGCCATGAATGCAGGCGTGACTTTGCACGTCGAGACCCTATATGGCGAGAACAGCCACCACATCGCCGAATCCTGCTTCAAGGGTCTGGCGCGGGCGCTGCGGGCCGCGGTTGCGATCGATCCGCGCGCGGTCGGCGAAGTGCCATCCACCAAGGGTCAGCTTGGCGGCTAGTGCCGCCGATTTGAAGTCCCTGCACCGCAAGCGGCGAAATGAACCCAGGGACTTCAAATCGAAAAGCCGCACTTAGAATCGTAAGTTTGCTAGTGCCCATGGCTTTCCGAAGTTCGTAGAAGGTGGTTGCGGAGTTTTTGACAATGCCGGTTTATACCGTTCACGCGCCTTCGGCCCATGCCGCTGATTTTCGTGCCACCGACAAGTTCGTGTTCGTGCGCGACGGCTTCCATTTCTGGGCGATGGTGCTGGGACCGCTCTGGCTGATCTGGCAGCGGCTGTGGCTGGCGCTGATCGGCTGGCTCGTGCTGGTGATCGGGCTCGAGGTCGCTGTGGCAAGCCTTCGCGGCGGCCGGCTCGGCGTGACCGCCGTCGGCGCTATCATCGCCGTCCTGATGGGGCTCGAAGCCTCGACCCTGCAGCGCTGGACCTATTCGCGGCGCAAATGGCGCCAGCTCGACGTGGTCGTGGCCGATGACGAAGAATCAGCCGAACGGCGCTTTTTCGATCGCTGGACCGCCGGCAGCGGCAAGCGCTGGTCCGGTTACGATCCGCTGTCGGTCGATCGCGGCGGCCCGCCGCCAACCCGCGACGTTCCGGGCCGGCGTTTTTCAGAGCCGCCGCCGATGCCCCAGGGCGGCATTATCGGATTGTTTCCAGAGCCGGGAGGATCGCGATGAGTGTAGCCATCATCGATTACGGCTCCGGCAACCTGCATTCCGCCGCGAAGGCTTTCGAGCGCGCCACGCGGACTTCGCCAGACCCGCAGAAGATCATGGTCACCCGTGACCCCGAGGCGGTCTATCGCGCCGATCGCATCGTGCTGCCCGGCGTCGGCGCCTTCGCCGATTGCCGCAAGGGCCTGGACGCGCTCGACGGCATGCTGGAAGCGCTGACCGAAGCAGTGCGCGTTAAGGCGCGGCCGTTTCTCGGCATCTGCGTCGGCATGCAGCTGATGGCGACGCGCGGCAAGGAGCATGTCACGACCGACGGCTTCAACTGGGTCGCGGGCGATGTCGAGAAGATCACGCCGCGCGACGAGAACCTGAAGATCCCGCATATGGGCTGGAACACGCTGGAAGTGCTGCGCGAGCATCCGGTGCTGGAGCGGCTTGATCTCGGGCCGAAGGGCCGCCACGCCTATTTCGTGCACTCCTATCACCTCAATGCGGCCAATGAAGCCGATGTGCTGGCGCGCGCTGAGTACGGCGGGCCGGTAACGGCTGTCGTCGGCAAGGACACGGCGATCGGCACGCAATTCCACCCCGAGAAGAGCCAGCGTTTTGGTTTGGCCCTGATCTCGAATTTCCTGAAGTGGAAGCCGTGATCCTCTTCCCGGCCATCGATCTGAAAAACGGCCAGTGCGTGCGGCTCGAACAGGGCGACATGGCGCGTGCGACCGTGTTCAACCTCGATCCGGCGGCGCAGGCCAAAAGCTTCGCCGCGCAGGGTTTCGAGTACCTGCATGTGGTCGATCTCGACGGCGCCTTTGCCGGCAAGCCGGTCAACGCGCACGCGGTCGAGGCGATGCTGAAAGCGATCAATATGCCGGTGCAGCTCGGCGGCGGCATCCGCGACCTCAAGACGGTCGAAGCCTGGCTCGACAAGGGCATCACGCGGGTGATCATCGGCACCGCGGCGGTGCGCGATCCCGAATTGGTGAAAAACGCCGCGACGAAGTTTCCCGGCCGCGTCGCGGTTGGCCTCGACGCGCGTGACGGCAAGGTCGCGGTGGAAGGCTGGGCCGAGACCTCGCAGGTGACCGCGCTGGAAATCGCCAAGCGGTTCGAGGATGCCGGCGTGGCCGCGATTATCTTCACCGACATCGCGCGCGACGGCCTGTTGAAGGGCCTTAATCTCGAGGCGACCATTGCGCTGGCCGACGCCATTTCCATTCCAGTCATCGCCTCGGGCGGCCTCGCCTCGATCGAGGACATCAAGGCGATGCTGACGCCGCGGGCGAACAAGTTGGCCGGCGCGATCGCTGGACGGGCCCTCTATGATGGCCGGCTCGATCCGGCGGCTGCGCTGGCGCTGATCCGCAATGCGCGGGCGGCGGCTTAATTTTTATGTTTGACGCGTTTTCTTCACGCGAACCGGTGCCCGCTTCGCTTGAAAACGCCATTGGGAGCTTCTTATGTTCAAGGTCCGCGTGATCCCTTGTCTCGACGTGAAAGACGGCCGCGTGGTGAAGGGCGTCAACTTCGTCGACCTGCGTGATGCCGGCGATCCCGTGGAAGCCGCGATCGCCTATGACGCTGCGGGTGCCGACGAGCTCTGCTTTCTCGACATCACCGCGACCCACGAGAACCGAGGCATCATGCTGGACGTGGTCCGGCGCACGGCCGAAGCCTGCTTCATGCCGCTGACGGTCGGCGGCGGCGTGCGAACCATCGACGACATCAAGACGCTGTTGCGCTCCGGCGCCGACAAGGTCTCGATCAACTCGGCCGCGGTCGCCCATCGCGAATTCGTGAAGGAAGCGGCCGAAAAATTCGGCGAACAGTGCATCGTTGTCGCGATCGACGCCAAGAAGGTGCGGCGCGCCGGCGGCTCGGACCGCTGGGAAATCTTCACCCATGGCGGACGCAAATCGACCGGTATCGACGCCATCGAATATGCCCAGGAGGTCGTCTCGCTCGGCGCCGGCGAAATCCTTTTGACCTCGATGGACCGCGACGGCACCAGGCAGGGCTTTGACCTGCCGCTGACGCAGGCCATTGCCGACAGTGTTCCCGTACCAGTCATCGCCTCAGGCGGCGTCGGCAATCTCGACCATCTGGTCGATGGCATCCGAAAGGGCCATGCCACCGCGGTGCTGGCCGCCTCGATCTTCCATTTCGGAGAATTCACCATCCGCCAGGCCAAGGATCACATGGTGCGCGCCGGCCTGCCGATGCGCCTCGATCCCTGACGACTCCCTGTCATAAAAGTGCTACATGAGCCGAAATAGCGTGCGCCCTTTAGCGGACGCCAAAGCGCGATGAGATTAGGTTGAATCGTCACCGCGCTTTAGCTTTTTGATTGAGCATGATCTTTTCGGAAAACCGCTACACACTTTTCCGGATCATGCTCTAGCGTAGAGTTTGTTGATGTCGCGTTTTACGATCCACGATCTGGCCGTCACCATCGATGCCCGCGTGGCCTCGGGAGGAGAGGCTTCCTATACCAAGAAGCTGCTCGACAAGGGCGCGGAGCATTGCGCCAAGAAGCTGGGTGAGGAGGCGGTCGAAACGGTGATCGCCGCGGTCGAGAACAATCGAAGCCATCTGATCGCCGAGAGCGCCGACCTGCTCTACCACCTGCTGGTGCTGCTGAAGGCGCGCGGCATCACGCTCGAAGAGGTCGAGGCCGCGCTGGCGCAGCGGACCTCGATGTCGGGGCTCGAAGAGAAGGCGTCGCGCAAGCGCAACTAGCCGGGGACGAGGCATGGATATCCGGGCACCAGATCAGCAATACAATCCCTATCGGGTCTTCACGCGCCAGCAATGGGCGCATCTGCGCGACGACACACCGATGACGCTGGAGCCAGGCGAGTTCGACCGCCTGCGTTCGATGCATGACCGCCTCGATTTGCAGGAGGTCGAGGACATCTATTTGCCGCTGTCGCGCATGTTGTCGATCTATGTCGATGCCATGCAGCGGCTGTATTACTCGCAACGCCAGTTCCTCGCCATTCGCGATCGCAAGATGCCCTATATCATCGGCGTGGCCGGCTCGGTGGCGGTCGGCAAATCCACCACCGCCCGCGTGCTGCAGGCCCTGCTCGCCCGCTGGTCGCCGCGGCCAAAGGTCGACCTGATCACGACCGACGGTTTTCTCTATCCAAATGCCGTGCTGGAACGGCAGGGCCTGATGCAGAAAAAGGGCTTCCCGGAAAGCTACGATTTGCCGACGCTGCTCAACTTCCTGAGCGACATCAAGGCCGGCCGGCGCCAGGTGCGCGCGCCCGTCTATTCGCACTTGACCTACGATATCGTGCCCGCCAAATGGGTCGAGATCGACCAGCCGGATATTTTAATCGTCGAGGGCGTCAACGTGCTGCAGACCGGTCGTCTGCCGCGCGACGGCAAGGCGGTGCCGTTCGTGTCCGACTTCTTTGATTTCTCGGTCTATATCGACGCCGACGTGTCGGTGCTGCGGGAATGGTATGTCAAACGCTTCCTGGCGCTGCGCGACACCGCATTCACCGATCCCAAATCCTACTTCCATCGCTATGCGCTGTTGTCGGATGACGAGGCGACGGCCACCGCGATCGCGATCTGGGAGCGCACCAACCTCGCCAATCTCGAGGACAACATCCTGCCGACCCGGCCGCGTGCGACGCTGATCCTGACCAAGGGCGCCGATCATGTCGTGGAGACGGTGGCGTTGCGGCGGCTGTAGTTGCGCTTGCGCAGAGTGGCAAAGGCGCGAAGCGCCGTGCCCACCATCCTCTCGAATGCATTCACTTCTGGGCGGTGGGCACGCTGCACTTTGCCCGCGCTACGGCGCCCGGATGACGGCTATGCCGCCAAATGCCGTGCCGCGGTCAATCCGGCGAGCGCCTCCGCGAGCTTTTCCCGGTCGAGCGGCTTGATCAAAAAGCCGTCCATGCCCGCTTCGAAACAGGCATAGCGGTCTTCCACCAGCGTGTTGGCGGTGAGCGCGAGGATGGGCGTGCGCCGGCCCGCTTCGCCGGCTTCATACTCGCGGATGCGCTTGGCCGTCTCGACGCCGTCGAGCTCGGGCATCTGCACGTCCATCAGCACGAGGTCGTAGGGTGTGCCGGCGGATTTCGCAGCGAGCCAGGACTCCAGGGCTTCCGCGCCGTTGGTTGCGATCACGGCGTGATGGCCAAGCCGGGTCAGTAGCGATCGCATCAGCAGCGCGTTGATCTCATTGTCTTCGGCGACGAGAACAGACAGACCGCGCGCGGGCTTCTCCGCGGGCGGCTCAACCGCGTCGTCTGCTTCGATCAGGGCGTCGCCGGCAAGGTTGGGCGCGACCACTTCCGGCGTCGCGGCAAGCCGTGCTGCCAGCGAAGCCGCGCGCAGCGGCTTGACCAGATAGCCGGTGAAGCTTGATGAAGCCTTCAGCTCCCGCCGGGTCGAGGGCGTGAACATCAGGATGCGCGCCGTCGCGTGACGCCGCGCGGCTTCGCCGAGCGCCTCGGCCGCCTCGCGGCCGAATGCGCGATCGACCAGCACGGCGTGCCAGGCGCGCTCCGGCAACAGGGCGTGAGCGACTTCCGCATCGGTTGCCAGGCAGGTCTGGCCGCCCCAGCGCTGCAGCCGACGCGCGACCAGTGAAGCCTCGATACTCTGCGGCGCGACCAGCAGGATCGCCTCGCCGGCCAGATCGGGCGCGTCAAATTTCTGTGGTCCGCCATTGGCGGATGCCGGCAGCACGACCGACACCTCGAAGGTTGAGCCTGCGCCCAGCCGGCTCTCCAGCGTGATGCGGCCGCCCATCCTTTTTATGATGCGCTCGGAGATGCTGAGGCCGAGGCCCGTTCCGCCATAATTGCGCGCGATGCGCTCGTCGGCCTGCTCGAATTCGCGGAAGATTCGTTGGCGTGCTTCGGGAGCAATGCCGATTCCGGTGTCACGCACCAGAAAGCTGATTTCGTTTGGCCAGATGCCGGGCTCGACGATCAGCGCCACGCCGCCGGTCAGCGTGAACTTGATGGCGTTGCCGGCAAGGTTGAGCAGCACCTGCCGCAGCCGCGCCGCATCGCCGACAACTTCCGCCGGCAGGCGCTCATCGACATAGGCCGCGATCTCGAGATGTTTTGCCTGCGCCCGGGGCGCCAGCAATTCGGTGATGTCCTCGATCAGCGAGGTCAGCGCGAAGGGCCGCTGCTCCAGATCGATCTTGCCGGCCTCGATCTTGGAATAATCCAGCAGCTCCTCGATCAGCGACAGCAGCGCGTCGCCGGAGGTCTTGACCGCCTTTGCGTAGGTCGCCTGCTCCGGCGTCAATGCCGTGTCGAGCAGGAGCGAGCTCATGCCGATGATGCCGTTGAGCGGCGTGCGAATTTCGTGCGAGGCCATGGCGAGGAAGCGCGACTTGGCGCGGTTGGCGGCGTCGGCCTGGTCGCGGGCCTCGCTGAGCGCGCGCTCGGTCTCGGTGCGGTCGGTGACATCGCGGCCGACGCATTGCAGCTCCGCGGGCTGGCCGGCATCGGAACGCACAAAGCCCTCGCGCCAGGCGATCCAGCGCGGCCCAAGCCGCGTGGCGATTTTCTGGTCGTGGATCCGCGTGCCGTTGTTTTCCAGCGCGCTGTCGCCCTGTTCGAGGATTTCGAAGCTGTATCGGGTGCCGATCAGCGTCTCGGGCGGCCGCTCCGCCATCATGCAAAAGGCGTCATTGGCGTAGGTGATGCGGCCGTCGGCATCGCGCATCACGATCAGATCGCCCTGCGATTCGAACAGGCTGCGCGCCCGGACCTCGGCTTCCTGCAATTCCCAATTGCGGTCGGCCATCGCCTCGTTGTGCAGCAGGATCTTGCGCATCCTTCTGCGCAGGAGGCGGAGCCGGACACTGACGGTTGCCAGCGCCAGGCAGGCGATCGCGAACAGGAAGCTGGCGCCGATCGCAAAGGCGTGGGGATTGTAGCCGGAGTTTTCGGACCGGCTGGCGACGATGAAGCCATAGGCGCCGCCGAACGCCGCCGAGAAGATCATGAGGGAGCGGATCGCCGCGATCACCGCGCGATGGCGGCGGGCGAAACGGCGCAGGCGCAGATTGATCCGGAACGTTTGTCCCATCGCCGATCCCTTGAGTTTGCCGCTCATATCCTGTTTGTCGGCGACGATGCGGCGGCGACCTTGCAAAGTGTTTGAAGCCGTGACGCTTCGTTTACCGCGATGAGAACAGGGTTAGCGAAGCATTAACGGCTCGATTTACAGCGTGGCAGCGGCGAGCCGCGGCAGCTTTCCATGCGCTCCGACGATCAGTGCCGCCGCCTCGCGGTCCGAAAAGCGTTTCGAGCTCACGAAGATGCGGTAATCGGCCGCACCATTGTCATGCATGAGATAGATGACCGGCGAAGCCGTCGTTGCGCGCGCGGAAATGGCGATGAACTGCGTCGCCGGGGTCGCCGCGCAGGCGCCCTCGTCGGCGGCATCGACATCATCGATCACGGTGAAGTCGGCGGTCGCGGCATTGTCTGTTACCGCAACCCGTACTGTCGCAAGCCCGGGATCGTCGGTGAAGCTGACATGGAGGTCGGCATGCCAGGGGGCTGATGCGATCTCCACAGTCCCGGAACCGAGCGCGATGCAGGGATGCGGATTGGGGAAAAATTCGATTCCGGCCAGGATCGCGGCCACGATCAGAGGAACCCCCGATACCAGAAGCTTGAAACGCAACATGAAACGCCACTCGCTCGACCATCGCCCGCAACACGCGCCGGCCTTATGGTTGTCGGAGTGTAAAGAAAACTCGTTACCAGCTGGTTGACAGCGGGAGCGGCATCACGCCGCCGCGTGGCGGGCCTCCTCCGCCAGCGCGCGATAGGACAGCGCTTCGGCGAGATGCAGCCGGCCGATCTTTTCCGCGCCGTCGAGATCGGCCAGCGTGCGCGCCACCCGCAGCACGCGATGATAGCCGCGCGCCGACAGCCGCATGGTTTCGGCCGCATCGCGCAACAATTTTTGGCCCTGCGCATCCGGCTTGGCGATTTCCTCCAATAGCGACGCCGGCGCTTCAGCGTTGGTGCGGACATTTGGCAGGCCTGCGGCGCCAAAACGCGCGAGCTGGATGTCGCGCGCGGCGGCGACGCGGGCTGCGACTTCGGCCGATCCCTCCGCGGGCGGCGGCAGGATCAGGTCGGCGGCGGTGACCGCGGGCACTTCGATGCGCAGATCGATGCGGTCCATCAATGGTCCGGATATCCGCGCCTGATAGTCGGCGGTGCAGCGCTCGATCGGGGCGCGCCGGCAGGAATAGCCGGGCTCGAAGGCGTGACCGCAACGGCAGGGATTCATGGCCGCGACCAGCATGAAGCGCGCCGGGTAAGTGACGCGGTGATTGGCGCGGGAAACCGAGACCTCGCCATTCTCCAGCGGCTGGCGCAGCGAGTCCAGCACGCGCGGATCGAACTCGGGCAATTCGTCGAGAAACAGCACGCCGTGATGGGCGAGCGAAATCTCGCCGGGTTTGGCGCGGATGCCGCCGCCGGTCAGCGCGGCCATGCTCGCCGAGTGATGCGGACTGCGGAACGGCCGTTGTGCGGTCAGCGCGCCGCCTTCGATCTCGCCGGCGACGGACGCGATCATGGAAACTTCGAGCAACTCGGACGGCGACAGCGGCGGCAGGATCGACGGCAGCCGCGCCGCCAGCATCGATTTGCCCGCACCGGGCGCGCCGATCATCAGCATATTTTAGCCAATTATCCGCCGGGTGGTTTAAAGTTGAATTCGTAGTGTACAAATAACCCCGATCGGCTTAACTGGGCCGTCCTCTCCCGGAAACCGCCCATGAAGCCGAAAGCCTATTCTTACCTCCGTATGTCCACCGACCTTCAGCTCAAGGGCGACAGCCGACGGCGGCAGCTTCA
>Ga0210403_10000675_pt1 | contig 34731 bp, 30 predicted proteins | sample IncBWC19MmetaG_FD_150863 | JGI IMG/M metagenome (GOLD analysis project Ga0210403, IMG submission 150863) | Forest soil microbial communities from Barre Woods Harvard Forest LTER site, Petersham, Massachusetts, United States - Inc-BW-C-19-M | ecosystem: Environmental > Terrestrial > Soil >...
CTCTTCACGCGCGGAGTACCGTTTTCCGGACGCTTTTCTTTGGTCAGCAAATAGGTCGAGCCGATGTTCCACGCCTTGGCGCCGACTCCCGGAACGGTCAGAAAACCCAAGCCTCCGGGGGTTTCCGATCCAATATCCCAGCGTTGCTGTTGCATCTGAACGTACTCTCCGCGGAGCGCGAATGGTCCGTACAGGTAGGTGAATTCGCCTTCGTAGCGCTCGATCGGGCCGTTGATGGCCAATTGGGGGAAGAAGGTGTAAGCGGCATCGGGAAGGGCACCGCTGAAGCTCATGTCGCCGGAAAGACCGCGAGAGCGCGCATGATCGATGGATCCGCCAAAGGCGAGTTGTTTGAGCCAATCGTTCTTGCCCTTGCGGAAAGGATAGAAGCGCACCCTGCCGACAAAATCAGGTTCGTTGGTCACATTGTTGGTCACGCCGTTGCGGCCGTTGAACACGCCCGCCCACCACTGGATGATGCCGCCCTTAATGTCCCCGTGCAAAGTCATGCCGGGGCTGCGAAAGGCGGTGCCCGGCGAGGGGTACAGTAGAGACTGCAATCCACGTTCGACGAAGTCGAGGTTGGTGGCGCCGATTCCGGTTTCTTGCGCAAACGGTTCCTTGAATTGTCCCGCCTGGAACTGGAATTCGGGCCGGATTCGGACATTGAGATAGGCGTCGCGAACGATTGCGCCCGTGGTGGCATTGGCGTCGGTCAGGATAGCGAAGTCGAAGTGCGATCCGAAGTTGCCCTGGAATCCAAAGCGGGCGCGACGAATCAGAAATGTGTCGGAGGGCGCGCCATCGCCTTTGTAGGCGCGATAATCGGTGTCCAGATAGCCGTAGGGACTGATGCTGAACTGTCCGTCCGCGCTCTTGATGAAGAAGTGTTCGCCGTTCCATCCTGCCGCCAGCGGGGCGTCTGGTTTTTTCTCGGCAGGTTTCGCATCTTTGGCCGCTGGCTTTGCCGCCTGCGAAGGTTCCACCAGAACTGCGTTCATCAGATGGACACCGCCGTCACTGGAGGCATCAAACGGTCGCGAGTTGGTTTCCGGTACAGCTTCCGCCACCGGGCGGACCTGGACCGCGTCACTGCCGGACGCCCGGGTCTGTCCTGCAACCAGTTTTTCGACCAGAGCTTTAAGCTCCTCGATGGTCTGGCGCTGCGCGGCCACCTCGCCCCGCAACTCGCTGACCTCCTCCTTGCTGGCAACGTTGGAACCCGATGCGGCGTTTTTTTCGGCGGGTTGCGAGCTTTGAGCCTGGGTCAGGGAACCCGACACCATCAGAATGAGCAGCGTGAAGGAAACGGTGAGCGAGCGCATGCTTTTCCCCTCTCGGAGTGACATGAAAAGAACAGCGAGGGCCGGCCCGCGGCAGGTTGCGCGAACAAACACACTTCATCCTGCGTCAGCCGACACAAGAGATGCCCAGCAAAAAGAAAACCAGCCAGAAATACAACACGTCTGCTAACCAGACCATTCCAGCCCGCTGGGTTTAGCACAGTCGAATTGAAACTGTCAAGCACAAATTCAAAAACCAGTTTGTAAGCATTCAAGATTCAGACCCCATATCCCGATAAGCCTTGTCGGCAGAAGCGATTTCAGATTGAAGGCCGGCGACGATCTTAAAGCAGTTCCTGGTGCCCAATGACATTGCGGACGGGAGACTGCCAGGAATGGGCGAGTTCAATCGGCGAGGTTTGAATTGTCAGACGAGCCCCTGCGATAATGGGCTGGCGTCGCGGTGGCCCCGTAGCTCAGATGGATAGAGCAGCGGTTTCCTAAACCGTTGGTCGGCGGTTCGACTCCGCCCGGGGCCCCCATGTTCCCGTCGCATCTGTGGTTACCATCGATTGCGCGAGCTGCGTTTTTGTCTCACCGGGTTGCACCGTGGGCTGTGCTATAATGAGTCTCAACGCTACTGCCACGGTTTGCTCGTGACGCGGTGATCCTGTTGGATCAAGATTCATCTCCGCTTTTCCTGCCCGCCGTTTATTCAGCGTAAATCAAAAAGCTATACGAGCGGCATGGGAACTCACGCTACGTGTGTAACATCAGGCCCCTCCAGAAAGAACAAATACGAATGACAAGCTTTACGGAACTACCGTTATCTTCTGCTTTGCAGCAGAGGCTGGCGACGAATCAATTTATTACTCCTACGCCGGTTCAGGCGCAGGCCATTCCTTGCGCCCTTGAAGGGAAAGATGTGCTGGCTACGGCGCAAACCGGCACCGGCAAGACACTGGCATTTCTGATTCCGATCATCGAGATGCTGCAGCGCGAACCTTCACAGAAAGTCCGAGTGCTGGTTTTGCTGCCTACGCGCGAACTGGCGATTCAGGTCAACGAAGAATACGAAAAACTGCGGGGCAGGGAATTATCCAAGGCCGCTCTGGTGATCGGCGGGGTGTCGGAAAAAACGCAGATTCAGGCGGTGCGCTCCGGGTCGAACCTGGTGGTCGCTACCCCCGGACGTTTGCAGGATTTCATTAACCGCAAGCTGATTGATTTGCGCGAAGTCAAAATCCTGGTACTCGACGAAGCCGACCGCATGCTGGATATGGGCTTTCTGCCCGCCATCCGGCGCATTCTGGCCATCCTGCCGCAACGCCGGCAGACGATGTGCTTCTCAGCCACGCTGGAGCAATCCGTCGCGGGACTGGTGAACGATTCCATGCGCGATCCCGTACGCGTAGCAGTGGGTTCGGTACTCAAGCCGGTAGAGAGCGTCCGGCTACAGGCCTACGAAGTGCGGCCAGCGGAGAAACCGGACGTGTTGCGGCAATTACTCTACGCCGAGAAAGGTCAGACGTTGATCTTTGCCCGCACCAAGCGCGGCACGGAACGGCTGGCGAAAGAACTGGTGCGCGAGGGATTTTCCGCGGCCATGATTCACGGCGATCGCTCGCAATCGCAGCGCAATGGGGCGCTGAGCGGATTTCAGCAGGGGCGCTTTCAGGTGTTAGTGGCTACAGACGTGGCAGCGCGCGGCTTGCACATTGACGACGTGGCCCATGTGATCAACTACGACCTGCCGAAAATGGCCGAGGATTTCATTCATCGCGTGGGACGGACTGGGCGTGCCGGATCGGAAGGGCTGGCCACCAGCTTGGTGTCGGGCGGCGAGGTCATCGAACTGCGGCATATCGAGCGCGTGTTGAAACTGAAAATCGAACGCAAGCAGATAGATTGGGCGAATGCGGAGCGGTCCGAGCATGTGGTCGAAAACACGCTGGCCAGCCGGACTCTCACGAAGTTGCCCGGCGAAGTGTTCGCGTAAGCGCCAAGAAATCGGTTCACAAAAGGGGCGCGTCCCAGAGGCGCGCCCAACTTTTTGGACTGAATTCTTAGCTAGCTGCTCCGAATGCGGAACGTTTATGGTTCGGTCTTTTCCGGCTCGCGTTCGCGGGGGATGCTGGAAATAGCGGCATCGTCGCCCATTTGAAACAGGGCAGCTTGCTCGGCGGCATGACGCTGCAATTCGTCCAAATCCAGTTCAGTGGAATCGCCCGGCGTACCCGAAGGTTCGTCTTTGCGCTGAATGCGGCGCTCGGCCTTGTCGCGCTGTTTTTGCTGGCGCGTGTGTTCTTTCTGGCGTTTGGTGAAGCTTGATCGTCCTCGTCCTGGCATTCCAATCTCCAATCGTCAATTTGGGCAATAGCGGCGGGCGCTTTATGATCGGGCGAGCCCGTCCGCGCTTGGGGTTGTCGTAGCTCTTGCGTGCGAAAGTCGCGTCGTTACCAGCGGGGTTCGCGGGGCTGGCGTGCGTGACCCTGATAGTCGTCGCGCCCACCGCCGCCACCGCCGCCAAACCGTTTTCCACCGCCTCCGCCACCGCGCGGCGCATCCGTCTTTGGTTTCGCCTCATTGATCTTCAGGGCGCGGCCGGCCAGTTCAGTTCCGTTCAAGGCCGCGACTGCCTTGTCGGCCTCCGCCGGATTGGTCATCTCGACAAAGGCGAAGCCGCGGGCACGGCCGGTTTCGCGGTCGGTCACAATGCTGACTTTCTCGACTGCGCCATGCGCTTCAAACAATCCGCGTAGTTCAGGTTCGGTGGTGCTGTGGGGTAAGTTGCCAACGTAAAGATTTTTCATAGAAGTTCTTCTCTCTCAGTTTCTGTTGCAGCCAGTTGTGGCGTTGCCGGTTCCGTTGCAAATAGGGGTTGAATCGTGGTGGGTGCGGGTGCGGAATGTTGTTCGATGGCTTCCGCCCACCGCGAAGGTCTTGGGGTCTCGCGTATGGCGCGCGAACGGGCCTCGCTAACGGCGCGGACGCTGGAAATCTTTCGGCAGGCCTCGAGGATTCCCCAGCGCTGCGCTGCGCCTCCCGAGGCCTGAGCCAGCAGCGCCGCGACCAGCTGCTTGTGCAGGGCATCTGCGTCTGCTTCCTCGGGCACTGCGTCAGAATGCGGCGCCGCCGCCAGATACTCGGGCCCGCCGACGAAGAAAGCAATCCGCTGCGGAGGAGTAGCGCTGCGAAGGTCGGTGCAGAATTGGTCGCGGCTGTCGATTTCGCCCGCCACGCCGATGAGCACCAGATTGTACAAGTCGGCCCGCCACCAGCAGCGCGCCTCGAGTACATCGGCCGCGCAATCGACCTCGATGCCCAGCTTTCTCATCACGTCGGCCCGCAAGTCTCGTTTCGTCTGCGAAGTGTCCAGCAGGAGCACGCGCTTCTTCTTCGCTGGAATGCTCTCCGGAGCCGAAAGCGGCAATGCGATGACGGGTGTGGTCACGCTGTCTTCTCTTTGAGATTCTCTGCCTTCGCCGGGGCTACCAGGTTTTTCTCGGCCAGGGCCTTCAACATCTTCTCGTTGCTCTGGCGGCGGCTGATCTTCTGCCTGCGCCGGCGGTTGAACCGGGCTTTGTCACCGTTCACTCCAGACATGTTCATCTCCTGCCTTGTAGTCTGATTTACACAACACTTCCCTGCAAACATTCGCAGTCCCACCGCCAATCGGACAGCGGAACTTCCAGCGAGCCTCGCTATGAGAGGGTCTTCGAATCGGTCAATCCCGGTGGCCGTTTCCTGAAGTCTTCGTCTTGGGATTGAAGCAACTGATTTACAGAGATACTCAGGTTTGACAGGTTACTCGCCTTTCAGGGAATTTCTCAATCGCGAAGGCGCAACGTGCTGTCAGGGTGTCTTCGAGGTCAAGACGTTAAGTATACGCTGCATTCGCAGATATTGCTCAGGTTTTGCGGATGTCTCATGGCTGCGAGGGGCTGACACTGGTGTGGCCCGAACTTTTGCAGAGAAGCAGGCAGAGCAGCAATACTCCTCCACCGGCGCCGGCGCCAATCTCGATCCACTTCGTATTCACGCCACTGGTGGCGCCTCCCGGCCGGGGCGCGGCCCCGCAGACTTCCGACTCATCACGCGTTGCCTGCTGACCTTCGTGTACGGTGGGGGATTGAGATGGGACGTTTTCCTTGGGTGCTTTTCGCAGGGCGCCGCCTTGCGTGATGTACACATTGTTCTTGCGCGCGGCGACCTGCACCGTGCCGCTGACGTCGGCCACATCGTATTGCGTCCGCTCAGCCGAAACTGGCTCGACCTTGATGCAGTTAACGTGCACACTCATCAACGTGGAAGTCCCCACCGACACGCTTCCATGTTCCAGAACCAGGAAGTTGCCCTGGAACTTCACGACCGATTCCGGCTGAATCAGAACGGAGGATCCCTCGGCATCGAGGTTCGCGACGAAGCCCGGTTTGGTCTCCACCAAATCTCCGGGAAAGACCACCGTCGACGCGGCGACCTCAAGACCATTGACCCACACACCGCCTTCGCTGTGCAGCACGGCGGAGCCCGTGTCCGCAGCAGAGAGTGCAAGCGGGCACAGGACAGCCATCATCCAGCAAACAAAATTGCGTAGAGCGGACACACTCATACCCAGGCGAAATTTCCCAATCTAATCAAGATCGTAGACGTGGCGAATCAGGCCGTCTATTAGCTCTCTGGATGCGGCTTGCACCTGGGGCAACGTGGGACTCGGTTGTGCGCTCTGCTGTGCGCGGCTGGTGAACTCCGGTATGCTGGGCGAACGTATCTCGATAACATGCCGTGAGGGAAGATGGTTTACAGAGATGGAACGAACCTCCGCCAACAGTCCGGAGATTGAATTTCGCGACGTGGCCTACGTGCTGCCCAACGGCCAGCCATTGCTCTCGGGGCTGAACCTGGAAGTACAACGAGGAGAGACGCTCGTCTTGCTGGGGCGGAGTGGCTCGGGAAAAACCACAACGCTGAAGCTGGTCAACCGGCTGTTGACTCCGACTGGCGGGGAAGTGTGGGTGAATGGGACGCCCACTGCCGCAACCGATGTCATCGGTTTGCGTCGCAGCATCGGATACGTCATTCAGGATGCGGGCCTGTTTCCGCACTACACGGTGGAACGCAACATTGGGCTAGTCCCCAGAATCGAGGGCTGGACCACTGAACGGATCCATCTTCGCGTCGCGGAGTTGATGCAACTGGTTGGGCTTGAGGCGAACCTGGCGAAGCGCTATCCGCACCAGCTTTCGGGAGGACAACGGCAGCGTGTCGGAGTGGCCCGCGCGCTGGCGGCCGATCCCGCAATTCTCTTAATGGACGAACCCTTCGGCGCGCTCGATGCCCTTACACGCGATCAATTACAGCGCGAGTTTCTTTCCCTTCAGCAGCGGCTGGGTAAGACCGTAGTTTTTGTGACCCACGATTTGCGCGAAGCGTTGCGGCTGGGATCGCGCATCGCGCTCATGGAATCCGGAAAGTTGGTTACGATTCTTTCCCCGCATGAGTTCTTGCGATCGACCGAACCATTGGCGGCCGCTTATGTGCAGGCTTTCGGCGATGGACTGGACTCGGCAGCAAATCGAGGCATGTCATGAACTTTTTTCACTTCATGCTGCAAAACCATGAGCAGGTTCTGGAACTCACGCTGGAACATCTCTGGCTGGTGGGAGTTTCCACGCTGCTCGCGGTGGTGGTGGGTATCCCTTTGGGCATAGTGAGTGCGCACTGGCCGGTGTGGAATAAGCCGGTGCTGGGCACCGCGAACATCATTCAGACGATTCCTAGTCTCGCGCTGTTTGGGTTCTTGCTGCCGGTGCCATGGCTTGGGGACCGCGCTGATCGCCTGGCGATTCTGGCGCTCACTCTTTACGCGCTGCTGCCAGTGATTCGCAACACTTACACGGGAATCCGCGGCGTCGATCCAGCAGTTGTCGAGGCCGGACGCGGCATGGGGCTGACTCCTGGCCAGCTTCTGTTTCAGGTGGAGTTGCCGCTCGCGTTGAGCGTAATTCTCTCCGGCGTCCGCGTTGCCGTTGTCGTCTCAGTCGGACTGGCGACCATTGCCGCGGCGATTGGTGCTGGAGGCCTCGGCGAGTTCATCTTTCGCGGCCTCGCCATGGTTAACAATCAGCTAATACTTGCCGGAGCGATTCCTGCCGCGATTCTAGCGCTCTCTGCGGATTTCAGCTTGGGATGGCTGGAGAAACGATTGCGGCCACGATGAGACCAGATTGGCGAGAGGCGCGTCGGGGAGTTCTCAAACCGTTGCAGAGCTTGGGCTGGTTGATTCTTATGGCTCCGCTGTTGACCTCGTGCGCGCCCTCGCATTCCGACCGCATTGTGATTGGCTCCAAGAACTTTACCGAGTCGTTGATTCTGGGCGAACTCATCGCGCAACAGATTGAAACGCATACCCACTTGAAAGTGGAGCGCCGCTTCTATCTCGCGGGGACGTATATCTGTCAGCAGGCAATGCTGGCCGGGCGCATTGATATCTATCCGGAATACACGGGCACTGCTCTGACCGCCATCCTCAAGCAGAAAGTTGGAGGCGATAAGGCGGAGGTGTACCAGCGGGTCAAGGGCGAATATGAAGCGCAACTCGGCCTTACTCTTGGGCCGCCGTTCGGTTTCAACGACACTTTTGCGATGGAAATTCGCGGGGAAGACGCGCGCCGCCTGAATCTAAAGACGCTGTCGCAGGCGGCGGCATTCGCTCCGCAATGGCGGGCGGGATTTGGCTACGAATTCATGGAGCGCCCAGATGGTTACGCCGGGCTGGCCGCCGCCTATGGCCTGCGTTTTGCCGCGCCGCCCCGCGTAATGGACTTGGGCCTGCTCGCCCCGGCACTAAAAAATCGTCAGATTGACATTGCTGCGGGCAATGCCACTGACGGGCTCATTCCAGTGCTCGACTTATTCGCGCTCGAAGACGATCGCCATTATTTTCCTCCCTACGAAGCGGTCGCAGTGATTCGCCAACAGGCCGAGCGGCAGCATCCGGAAGTTGCTGAGGCGATCGCCGAGTTAGGTGGGAAGATTTCCGATCAGGAGATGCAGCAGCTGAATTACGCGCTCGACGGCCAGCACCGCGATGTGAAGAATGTCGCCCATGAGTTTCTGCGCAGCAAAGGATTGGTGCAATGATTTCGTGCGTGACTCAGATCAGCATCTCGCCCCGCAACATCATCACGGCATTCCTCTTCAGAATCACCGCTCTCCTTTGCCCTCGCACCCTAGTTCACCGCCGCGCGAAGAAAGCGGTCTCCGAAAGATTGTTTTCGGCTGCGACCGCCTGGAGCAAGCCGTCATCTAACCATCCTGCAAGCAGACACACCGCGGCCGGGTTGCCGGCGAAAGGCCTGTTGGTAAAGCGTCGAAGTCAAAAACCGGTAGGGGACATTACCCTATGGTACTCGGGCTGCAGTTGTCATAGAATGCCCGGCACTGTTCGCTCGCATCAGCAGGTTTGTTTGTCCGCTCGCCGCGAAATTAGGAGATCTGCATGCCAGCCACGCAGAGCGATGCCGTCATCCGTCACGATCTGATGGAGCAACTCGCGAACGCGCGTCAACGTACCGACGACCTGTTCGCGGTGGTCAAGCCTGAGTTTATTTACGACCGGCCCATCGCCGAGCGTCATCGCATCGTCTTCTATATCGGACATCTCGAGGCCTTCGATTTGAATCTGTTTCACGATCGCGTTCTTGGACTGAAAAGCTTTCATCCCGAATTTGACCGCCTGTTTGCTTTTGGCATCGACCCGGTTGGCGGCGGTCTGCCCACCGATCAGCCTGCGGATTGGCCTTCGATGGCTGCGGTGCGGGACTACGTCAGAAAAACTCGCGCGGTTCTGGATGAGAAACTCGCCGACGCCCTTTCCGATTCCGCGGCTACAGCATTCGACAAATTTCCGCTCAGCACTCTTCTCAACGTGGCCGTAGAGCACCGGCTCATGCACGCGGAAACGCTGGCCTACATGCTGCATCAGTTGCCGCTGGATCGAAAAGTGCGCCAGGCGGATGCGCTTGACCTACTCTCTTCGCCAGTTGCTCATCGCAGCATCGACGTTCCCGCGGGTTCGGTTACACTCGGCCTCCCGCGTGGCAGCGGCATTTTCGGCTGGGACAACGAGTATCAAGCGCACCGTGTCAGCGTTCCGCCGTTTTCCATCGATCAGTATCAGGTCACGAACCGCCAGTTCCTCGAATTCCTCGAGGCGGGCGGATATGAAACGAGGGCGCTCTGGGGTGACGCCGCTCATAGCGAGGACTGGGACTGGAAGTCTGAGCAGGGAATTTCTCATCCGGCTTTCTGGAAGCGTGACGGCAATCAGTGGCTGTATCGCACAATGTTCGACGAAGTCCCGCTGCCGCTGAATTGGCCGGTCTACGTAAGTCACGCGGAAGCGAAAGCGTATGCCCGCTGGGCAGGGAAGTCGTTGCCCACCGAAGCCGAGTGGCAGCGCGCGGCGTACGGTACGGTGCACGGTGACGAACGGGAATACCCGCGGGGGTCGGAAGCGCCCGCAGAACAATTTGGCAACTTCGATTTTGCCCGCTGGAGTCCCGCGCCGGTGAACGCTTTTCCTCAAGGCCAGAGCGCCTTCGGCGTTCACGGCATGCTGGGCAATGGGTGGGAGTGGACTTCGACCGAATTCGCCCCCTTCTCCGGATTCGAACCGTTTCCGTTTTACCGCGGATACTCCGCCGATTTCTTCGACGGCAAACACTTCGTCCTGAAAGGCGGATCGGCGCGCACTGCTGCCTGCTTGTTGCGGCGCACGTTCCGCAACTGGTTCCAGGCGCACTACCAATTTGCCTACACGGGATTTCGCTGCGTCAGCCGCTGATTCCAAAATCGTCGATCTGAGAAGGAGTTGCCGACATGCTCGTTCAAACTATCACTCCGAACACAACGTATGAATTCGCGGCAGATGTACGCGCCGGGCTCACCAACCCGGGACAGAAGGAACTGCTGTCGAAATACTTGTATGACGACGTGGGCTCCGCGTTGTTCGAAGTGATCAGCCATCTGCCCGAGTACGGGCTCACGCGCGCCGATGAGCGGCTGCTGCGGCGGCACAGTCACGACATCGTCGATCGGCTCGCCACTCCCGTTTCCGTGGCCGAACTGGGCAGCGGCAGCGGCCGCAAGACGCGCCACATTCTCGAAGCTCTTTGCCGCCGCCAGCGCACCGCGTACTATCCCATCGAGATTTCTCCGTCCGCTCTCGCCATGTGCGAACGCGAACTTCGCGACATCGAGTCCATCAGCATCCTGGGCTTCGAGCGTGAATATCTCGACGGATTGCTCGAAGTGGCCGCGCACCGCGCAGCTGGCCAGCATCTTCTCGTGTTGTTCCTCGGAAGCACGATCGGAAACTTCGATCGCCCCGCCGGCATTAACTTTCTAACCGAAGTCCGCCGCATCCTGCGGCCCGGCGATTCACTTCTGCTCGGAACTGACCTGGAGAAATCCACCGCTCAACTGCTTGCGGCGTACGATGACGAACTGGGAGTGACCGCTGCCTTCAACCTGAACCTGCTGGCTCGCATCAATCGCGAACTGGACGCCGATTTCGATCTCGCGCAGTTTGAGCACGTGGCACGAATTAATCATCAAGACCGCAGCGTGGAGATGCATCTGCGCTCCATGCGTCGCCAGACCGTTCGCATTCCCGCCGCTGAGTTCTCCGCCGAGTTTCTCGAGGGCGAAACCATCTGGACAGAAAGCAGTCACAAATATTCCCCGCAGGAAGTGTTTCCCATGGCCAGCATCGCCGGCTTCCGTTGCGAGGCGCAGTGGATCGATGAACAATGGCCGTTCGCGGAGAACCTGTTGATCGCGGAATAATTGCGTTGAACTCTGCATCTTCTCCCGCGCGCCCATCCGCGTGCTCTGCACTACTCGCGCGAGAACCCTCTCACTTTTTGAGATAGAAGTAAAACTTTGTAAAGCCCTCGGTTTTGTGGCGTGCGTCAATGTAAATTAGTAGATGGATGAAGATGAATAAGAGCCGCATGAGCACAGCTACACGCCGGTTCCTGGCGGCCGCACTCTGTGCCGCGAGCGCAGCCGGCTTCTACCTGCCATTCTGTTTCGCCCTGCCTTCCGGCCAACCAGGCCAGCAAGCCACGTCCTCCCGCGCCGTCGCCAAGCGCATTGGCGCCATCAAGGCGATCAATGGAAACGAAATTACACTGACCCCGGATTCCGGCCCCGACGTGAAGATTACGGTGCAGGCCGCCACGCAAATCGTTCGCTTCGCTCCGGGTGAGACAAATGTGAACAACGCGACGACCATCCAGCTGCAGGATCTGCAGATTGGCGACCGCATCCGGGCGACTGGCTGGGCCTCTGACGATAGTCTTCCGCTGCCCGTTTTGAAGATTGTCGTGATGAAACACTCCGACCTCGAAGCCAAGCATCAGCAGGACCTGCAAGACTGGCAGAAGCGTGGAGTGGGGGGACTGGTCAAGGCAGTCGATCCAGGGGCAGGAACCGTGACCATCTCGGTGCGAAGCAAGGACGTTGTGATTCATAGTTCCAGCAAAACGGTGATACGCCGCTATGCGCCGGGATCCGCCCAGTTTGACGAAGCCAAGCCCGGCACGCTAAAGGAAGTTCATTCCGGCGACCAGGTGACTGCGCGCGGTGACCGCAGCGCCGACGGGAGCGAGCTGACTGCCGAAGAAATTGTTTCCGGATCGTTCCCCATTATCACTGCCACCGTCAACTCGGTCGACGCAGGTTCGTCGACACTCAACGTCCACGACCTGTCGTCAAAGAGAACAGTGCTCATCAAGGTTACACAGGACTCGCAGCTGCACCATGTTCCCGCTGAGATGGCTCAGATGTTTGCCATACGTTTAAAAGGAGCTACCGGAGCAGCGGTGCCCGCAGCCGCATCTACCAGTTCCCCGGCAGACAGCGGAACGCGGCCAGCATCTCCTCCTGGCGGAATGGGCACCGGAGGAAATGGCGCGGGCGCTCGTTCCGGCGGCGGGGGAGATTTTCAGCGACTGCTCGACCGCTTGCCAGCGGCTTCACTGGCTGACCTGCACAAGGGCGATGCCGTGATCATCGTCTCGACGGAGGGCACGACCTCGGGCTCGGGTACTGCAATCAAACTGTACAGCGGCGTCGAGCCCCTTCTGCAGGCCGCCCCCAACGCCGCGCAAGCCATGATGCTTGCGCCTTGGAGCCTTGGCGGTCCCTCCGGCGATGCCGGGGGCCCTTAGTCTTGTTGCTCGTCAATCTAAAAGCATCTCAGGATTCATACTCAAAAACTCATGTCTTGGAACGGAAGAACAGAAATGGAAATATCGGAATGAAGCTTCGTCAGTATCTTTCTTTTGCACTCTGTCTTGCACTCGTTGCTTTGCTGTTGGAGTTGTGCGCGCCGCTTGCGGTATCGCAGGCGGCTGCGTCCCAGGCCAGTTCCGGCGCTCTGCGCGGGCAGGTGACCGATCCCTCTGGCGCCGCCATTGCTAAAGCCGATGTCGTATTGACACCGGCCGCCGCTTCCGCCGCTCTTATCAAGACGCAGAGCGATGGCCAGGGCGCGTACGAGTTCAAGGCGCTGGCTGCCGGGCAGTACTCGCTGACTGTAGTGGCCCAGGGATTCGCTCTCTACGAAAACAACAATGTGGTCGTCGCCGCCGGCCAATCTCTGCGCCTCAACGTGGCCATGAATATTCAGGTTGAGGAGCAGAAGGTTCAGGTCTCCGATACGGTGCCGACTGTCGATGTAAATCCCGCCAACAACGCCGGAGCCATCGTGATTTCAGGCAAGGAACTCGATGCGCTGCCCGACGATCCCGACGAATTGCTCACCGACTTGCAGGCGTTGGCCGGGCCTTCCGCCGGGCCGAACGGCGGACAGATGTACATCGACGGTTTCACCGCCGGGCAATTGCCTCCCAAGTCTTCGATTCGCGAGATTCGCATTAATTCGAACCCGTTCTCGGCGGAATACGACAAACTCGGTTACGGGCGGATTGAAATCTTCACCAAACCAGGCACGGACAATTTTCATGGCCAGCTCCAGGTCCAAGGGAACGATTCAGCATTCAATTCGTCCGACCCCTTCGCCGGAGCCGAGCCCGGCTATGATACGGTGCAGTACGAGGGGAACGTCGGAGGTCCGATCAACAAGAAATCGTCCTTCTTTCTGAACGCCCAGCGGAGAAATATTAACGAACTCTCTGCCATCGATGCCCAGACTCTTGATCAGAACCTTAATCCCGTTCAGACTCTGGAGTCCGTATCCGCGCCGCGCCAGCGTACAAACTTAGGCCTGCGACTGGACTACGCCCTCACCAAGAACAACACGCTGACGGCACGATATCAGTACTATCGTGACACGCAGACGAACAACGGCATCGGCCAAAATACCTTGCCCTCGCAGGCGCAAGACACGATCTCCACCGAACACACCGTCCAGATCGGCGACACGCAGGTGTTTGGTGCGAAGGTGGTCAACGAAACTCGATTTCAGTATCTGCGGGACAACACCGGCTTGACTTCCTTGGATTTGAATCCGCAGGTCACCGTATTGGGTGCATTTACTGGCGGCGGGAATGGCACCGTTAGCACCGACCACCAAAACCACTACGAGGTGCAGAACTACACTTCGGTAATTCACGGCAATCACACCATCAAGTTCGGAGCCCGCGTGCGCGTGGTGAGCGATGACAACAATTCGAACGCGGGTTTCAACGGCACGTTTACTTTTTCGTCGCTGTGTTCTTCTCCCACAAATCCCGCGTGCGTAAACCAGCCGCCGGGTCCCGGCATGTACCAGTATGCCGAGCAACTCCTGCAAGAGGGCGCCACCACCGCGCCGGCAACACAGTTAATATTCACACAAGGCTCTCCGCTCGCCAGCGTCACCACCTACGACATCGAACCCTATATTCAGGATGACTGGCGCGTCCGCTCGAACATCACATTAAGCTTTGGCTTGCGCTATGAAATGCAGAATCACATTCGCGATCACGTCGATCTGGCGCCACGCCTGGGCCTTGCCTGGGGAGTTGGCGGCCGGAGTGGTCCTCCTAAGGTCGTGATTCGCGGCGGAGCAGGCATCTTCTACGACCGCTTTGGTGGAGGGCAGATCCTGCAGGCGGAACGGCTGAATGGCATCACCCAGCAACAGTTCGTCATCAATAAACCTACGTGTTTTACCGGCCTCGATCAGCCGCTGGTTCTTTCCGGCAATTGCAGCTTGAGTGGCCTTGCCAATTCCTCCTCCATCTACCAGATCGACCCCTCACTGTATGCGCCCTACACCTTGCAGTCGGCAATCAGCGTGGAGCGGCAGCTCAGCAAGTCTGCCACTCTTTCCGTTACTTATCTGAACTCTCGCGGCTTCGATCAGTTGCTTACCATCAATGCGAACGCTCCCTTCCCGGGCACACCCTGTAGCCCGTGCATGCCGCCGAACCCGGTCGCTGGTAATCTCTATCAGTACGTCTCCGAAGGGGTGTTCCGGCAGAACCAGCTCATCGTGAACACGAATATTCGCGCCGGAACAAAGGTTCAACTGTTTGGCTACTACACGCTGAACTATGCCAACAGCGATACTTCGGGGGTGTCGAGTTTTCCTTCGAACTCCTACAACATCAGTCAGGATTACGGCCGGGCATCGTTCGATACCCGCCAGCGCCTGTTTGTGGGCGGCTCCATCGCCATGCCGTATGCCATTCGTCTAAGCCCGTTCATGGTGGCGAGTTCCGGTTCGCCTTTCAACATTACGACCGGGAGCGATTTGAACGGCGATTCGATTTTCAACGACCGCCCGGGCCTGGTCTCCACGGCGACGTGTCCCACTGTGGTGCCGCCAGGATCAGGGTCGAGCATCTATTGCACGCCTCTGGGGACTTTCGACGCGTCGCCGACGGCAGGGGAAAGAATCACACCCATCAACTACGGCACCGGCCCGGCGCACGTCACTCTCAATTTGCGTTTAAGTAAGACCTTCGGATTCGGCCCCAAGCTGAAAAGTGGTCCGGGGAACCAGGGTGGTCCCCGGGGCGGGGATGGTGGCCGGGGCGGCGGTCAGCGCGGCGGTCCGCTGTTCGGTGGGGGCGGCCCCATGATGGGAGGCAGCACTTCCGACCGCCGTTATAACCTCACGTTGAGTGCGTCTGCACGCAACGTGTTCAACAAGGTGAACCTGGCCAATCCGGGGGGAGTCTTGGGATCGCCATTCTTCGATAAATACAATAACCTTTTTGGCGGCCCGTTCTCCACCGGTGTGGCGGTTCGCCGCATCGATCTACAGGCGAGCTTCACGTTCTAAACCCCGTCAGGCAGGTGAGACCAGGACGGTTCTGGGTCTTAGGGATTGGGTCTTGGGCCTAACACCAAAACGCCTAACACCTATGACCAGAGACCTAATATTCCTCCGATTCGCGATATGCTGGATGTGGGCCCGGATAGTTGCTGCCCGCAAGTAAATCCTTTTGTCCACTCTGTCGATCACAAGACGCCACTTTCTTCGCGCCGCTGGCGCTGCCGGCGCGCTTGCGCTTGCCGCAGATTCCATCCTGCTGGAGCCGAACCGCCCCCGCATTGTGCGCCAGGATTTGTTTCTGCTGCGCTGGCCGGAACGTCTGAGCGGCTTCACCATCGCTTTTCTCAGCGACTTCCATTACGATCCCTATTTTTCGTCGCATCCGCTGCACGCCGCGATCGCCATGGTCAGCGGCCTTCGTCCCGACTTGATCGTGCTCGGCGGAGATTTTGTTACCGTGCCCGCGGTCGGAGACGACCGGAAAGGAGCTCTCGCGGCCGAACCGTGTGCAGCCCTGCTGCGCCAGATGACTGCGCCTCACGGCCTCTGGGCAGTTCTAGGCAACCACGACGAAGGCACGGACCTCCGACACGTCACGCGCGCACTCCAAGCCGAAAACATTCAGGTGCTGGCGAACCAGTCGCAGGCCATCGAACGCGACGGCGCGCGCTTCTGGCTTTCTGGTGTCAACGACGTGCTCAGCCAGACCGCCGACTTGTCGAAGACGCTGCGCCGCGTTCCTGCCGGCGAGGCCGTCATTCTGCTGGCGCATGAGCCTGACTTCGCCGATGAAGCTTCAAAATTCCCCATCGACCTCCAACTCTCAGGACACTCTCACGGAGGCCAGATCAGAATCCCCCTATTGCCCCCGCTCTATCTGCCCGCGATGGGCAGAAAATATATTCTGGGAACCTATCATGTTGGTCCGATTACCCTCTATACCAGCGCCGGCCTGGGGACCGTCGACGTTCCGATGCGCCTGAATTGCCCTCCGGAAATCACGCTGCTGACCCTGCGGTCCGCGCCGAAACGATAAAATTCAACGGAACCTCGTGGCCAGCTTGTTCACGCCTCCAAGCATGAAATATGCAATTGCATTCACATGAGGAGCGTGGGGGCGTTTCGGGGCTTCCCTAAATCGACTGATAACAATATACTTGTCGGCGCATCGGGCTGGCCCCAGACTTGCCGATAAGCAGAGATACGAGGGGCAGCTTCCGCTCGACTTGGAAGGTTCACGCATGTCTCGCATCTGGCCTTGGCTTCTAATCTTCGCACTTGCACTTCCCGCTGCCAGCACGGCTTCGGTGCAGGCTCCGTTTCCGCGCCCGCGTCAGGCCGTCTTAGTTGAGCGCGAACACCAGGTCTGGAAGACTCCCAAGCGCGCTGCCGAGTTCAATGACATTCCGCACGTGAGCGCCCGCTCGCGGTGCGAAGACACACAACCACCGCAGGCTTTGACTACGCCGGATCCGCTGTTGGTTCCCGCCGGCGCAGGAATGAAGGTGAAAGTCAGCTTCATCGTCGGTGCTGACGGGCGTGTGCATAGCCCTCTGATTCTCCAGAGCGCCGGGCCGGTGGGCGATCGCAACGTGCTGCGAACTGTGCGCACCTGGCGGTATCGTCCTGCGACCTGCAATGGCGTGCCCACCGAAGCGGAAGGGAAGATCGAGTTTTCCCGCCGTTGAGATTCCGCTGACTTGGGTAACTGCGCTGTCGAACCTGCTTGCGCTAAAATGACCCCAGCAACACGGCGATTGCATCGTGGACAGAGACAGAGATAGAGACAAGAAACTCGGCAAGCCTTCCGGCTCGACTTCCGCGCAGGATGGCGACGGCGTGCCGAGCATCGGTCCGCACAATCCAGCGCTGGGCGAGATCTATCAGCGGCTCTATCCGGAGATGCGGCGGCCCAAGCCGAACCAGGAAGCCATTGCCGCGGCTCTGCAAGCCATGCAGCGCCTCACCATGGAAGCGGATTCCGAACCAGTGGCGGAAGACGGCGCGCTCGAAAGCGCCGTCGATGCCCAGGTTGCGTGCCGCGTCTGCGGACATTCCAACCGGGAAAGCAACAAGTTCTGCGGAGCCTGCGGCATTGCGCTCGGGACCGAACCTCCTCAGCCAGCAACTCACACATCGCCAGTTCACGCCTCGCCCACACTCCACGATAACGACGACACTCTGTCCCAAACTCCGCCACCAGCGCTGGAGGCGTCGGACGAAGTGCATCCGGCTGCGGGTACTCCTTCGGGGACGCATCACTACCACCATCACTACCATCACCACTATTTCCAGGGTGGACGTGCTGATGAAGCAGTGTCGGCACCGCGGTCTAACGCGCCTGAGAGCGCGCGGGAAGCGGATCGGATGCGAGTTGCAGCTGCTGCCAAGGGTGAACACATGAGCCGCAGCGAAGCCGCAGTGCGGCGCGTGACCCAGGAATGGGTTTTAGCCTGCAATACACGGCAGCTCGATGAGCTGATCGAACTCTATGCCGCCGATGCGCTGGTGCTGCGAGCGAACCTTCCTCCGATTCGCGGCGCAATGGCTGTGCGCGAGTTCTTCCATGCATCGCTAGAGGCTGGACTCGGAGAAGTCGCCGTCGATCCTATGCGCGTGGAAGTGGTTGGAGACATGGCTCACGAAGTCGGTCGCTATAGCGCGCTGGTTCCGGGAACGGCGGGCAAACGGCGGGAGGAGCGCGGCAAGTATCTCTGGGTTTTCGCCAAGCAATCCAGCGGAGATTGGAAGCTGGTCTCGGAATGCTGGTCAAGCGACCTGACACTTTCCGGCGCGGAATCGGATGTGCCGAAAGCTGTGGTTCCGATCGGGAAGACGCGGAAAAACTAGTGGTCAGTGATCAGTGGCGAGTAAGACCGACTGACCACTGCTTACTGCTTCACTCCCAACTTTCCCAACTCTTCCCGCAGTTGATCCAGCGTTTGCATCTGAATCGTTCCCATGCCTAGCTTTGCGGCGCATTCCAGATTTAAAGCGCGGTCGTCGATGAAGCAGCATTCTTCTGGATTGATCTGCGTGAGTTCAATCGCTAGATGGTAGATGCCGCTTTCTGGCTTGCGCAGTCCCACAAAGCAGGAGCTTACGAACAGGCGGAAGATTTTCCGCAAGCCGTACTTTTCGATGCGGTGCGCGTTCAACTCGCGCGACTCGTTGTTTAGGGTGCTCATGAGGTATTTGCCAGAATCGGCGAGGGCGCGCGCGAAGGCGAGAACTTCCGGCATTGGCTGCGACAGCGAAAACATGTAATCGCGAAACTCGTCGCGGGTGAAGGGACGGTTGCGGTAAAACACGGTGCGGTCCAGATATTCGTCGAGCGAGATCTTGCCGCGCTCAAACGACGAGACCACCATTTCGTGCCGCGAGTGAAACTCCTCTTCGTCGAGACGAAAGTGTTCGAGCGCAGCCATGCGCTGTGTGTGGTCCCACGCGTTGGTGAGGAGAACTCCTCCAACGTCCCAGAAGATGGCGTGAATTTCCGACACTGATAAGATCTCCTCTTCCTGTATTTTCACATTCCCGGCCAGTGTCATACCGAGGCGTTCATTGGCGAGGAATCTGCGCTATCAGCGCGATGTCCGATCAAGAGTGTAGATCATCCGCGGGCAAGAAAGCAGGTTCGTCACCTGGCCTTCGGCCCCGGTTCGGAATGACATTGCATAAAAGCGTGGGTTCCACCCTGCAAGGGCCCGCGACCGCCGTCCCAACCTCTTCCATCCACCGACAAAGTTACCGACGTAACGTCGCGGCTCCTGCCATGCTTGTGGCACTCTGGAAGAGCAGTGACGAAGCCATATCAGAGCGATTACATCGACTTGGACAAGGGACGCGACGGCTATCTGAATTCGCCAACCGCGTACGGTCCTGGCGCAAAGCCTGCCGCGAAAGCCAGCGGCAGTAGTCATTTCTTGAGCATTCGCGCTGAGGAGCGCGTCGGAAGCCTGATCGCGGCCGGCGGGACGATATGGGCGGCGTACGTTGCAACGGTAGACTATGCCGGCTTGTGGCGTATGCAAATCATGCCTCCCGGACCCGTGGAAATTTGCATGTTGGGCGTTCTTACCTGGCTCCATGCAAAATGGCGGCGCTCCATGAAAGTCGATTGAAGGCCTGAGACTCCCCAGAAAACGAGCCGCGTCCTCGTACGATTTGTCGGGACTAGTTCCAGCCGCTATCTCTTAACGACCTCAATGGTTAAGTTGGTGAACTCCGCAGGGGCTGAAGCCCGCATATTATGGGCCCTTCACGGCACGGCCGAAGCCGTGCCCTGATGCGAATCCGTGAGTTGTTCTGCATCCAAAATCCGCCCTTCCCGAAGCGACTTATGGGACAGGTCTAGTGTTTGTAGACCGTTGTTTCGGGATGGTAGTTGCGCCAGTCGAACCAGTAGTCTTTGAGCGCGGGGACGCGGTCGAGGCACTTTCCTTGCGCGGGGCCTGAGATGGCGCAGCCCTGGAAGTTCCACTGGCTGGCGGTGGTGGCGTCGACCAGCGTCCAGGCTTTTTTAGTTTCGGACTTAACATCAGTCTTTCCCGCTTGCGCCTCGGCTGGTTCCTCGCCTTGCAGAAAGAATTCAGCGTCCTTGCCGTCGATGCGGGCGACGAAGACGCGTAAGGATTTGCTGTCGGGGCCGAGGACCAGCAGCAGCGGCGTGCCGTTGACGCGATCGACTACTGGAGACTGCTTGGCGAAAGTTTCCCAGGGATAGGCGCGGGCGGTGCCGTTGATCGTGAGTCCGATGACCACGTCGCGCGACTTTAATTCGGTGCCGGGAAAGCTGATGACCACGGGCAGCTTGGCAACATCGGGCTCCCAGTTGGGGTCGTACTCTTTCTTGTATTTGGTGACGGGGGCGAGCACCTGGCCGTCGGGGGATTCGGTTCTCCACTGGCCGAAGGTTAGTTCGTCGCTGAGGACTAGCTCTAACGCTGCGCCCTGCAGCGGACCATAGATGGCCTTGCCGGTGATCTGCTGCCACCAGGTTCCGGTTTCGCGGTCACGCATGAGGAAGTTCTGGTTGTTGATTCCGGCCAGATAGAAATGCAGCACTCTTCCGTTTACCGTTCGCGTCCACACCAGACCGGTGTGACAGAGCGTTCAATAAGTGACGGCGATGGGCGCGCCCGCGACCACGTCGTTCAGGATGTGATGGTAGGCCATCTGGCTGATGGGATAGGCGCGCGAGTCGTTCTCCATGCGGACGGCTAGGATCATTTCTTTGGGGTCGAGCTTGCTGGCGGATTGAGCGACGAATTGCGGGCCGGCGATGGGATGGAACATCCACTCGAAATAGTTGAGGCGAGCCATGACGGCGGAGAATGTCACGAGCAGCAGAGTTAGCACGAGGAGAGATTTGCGCAAGCGCCCAACGGTTCTCCAAAGTTCATAAGCAAGAATAAAACAGGCGAGAGCTGCGATCAGCGTTCCGAGCGGGGCGCGCTGGCGCAGAGCCATGGCAAGCAGGAGCGGGCGCGGGGACTGGTGAGTGAAGGGACGAATGATGAAGGCAGGAATAAAGAAGAGCCCGATGGCAACGACGGCGCATAGGGAGAACACAGTCCAGACCCAGCGGGAGGATTGAGGCTGAGTGCGGAGTAGCGGAGAGTAGATGCGTGGTTGGCGAGGGTGCGCTCATGAATTGATCGGTCGACGGCTCCCAACGATTTTAGTCCGTGATGGTACGGGAAAGTGCGTGGCCGGCGGAATAGTATAAAAAAATTAAGAACCCCGATCCGTGGATCGGGGTCTTAGTTTTTTATGTCGCGTTAGTTGGTGCGGGCGACCTGGTTCTGGCGGTAGCTCAGGTTGTCCACGTTACGGAACATCGGCGTTCCGGGCGGCAGGTTCGACGGTATGGAGAACAACGGGTCGAAGGTGTATTGCCGGTCCGGCGGGTTGTAGACGGTGTTGCAGCACTTGAAGGTGCCGGTGGCGTAAGTGTTCCAGTAGAGGCTGACCAGCGATCCCTTGTACCAGAGCTGCTGCTGAGCGCCCGCAGCCGGAACTCCACCCCAATCCTCAAGGAAGCGGAGGAAGTTGTGAATGCCGCCATCCATACCGAAAGCAAACTCGGGGTTCTGGGCGACGTTGGTGAAAGCGATGGTCTTTCCTCCAGCGACGGCCACGCGGTAATAAGAGGTGACGGCGATCCGGTTGGGAGTTAGCGCGGGAACGCCCTGTCCACCGGGGTTGAGGGGATTCTCCAGGCTGCCATTGTATTGACTGCCGGCGGCGAGGAAGGCGGTAGAGATGCCGGCATCCTGCCAGTTGTTGGAAAGCATGGTGACGGCGTCGGCGATCACGGATGCGGCCGCGTGAACCGGCTCGGGGTTCGCGGGATTCACCCAAGTAGTGTCAAAGTTCGCATTGCCCGGACTACACGGGTTTGGAACGGCGACAATTGCGGCCGGGCAGTTCGAGTTGTAGTTGCCCTGAATATAAACCGGGTTCTCTGACGCGACCGTAAAGCCACCGCAGGCGGTGGGATTGGCCGCTGTTTGCGTGCAGTTATTGGTTGCGTTGCCCGGCGGCATGGTGGGCAGATTGCCCAGCGATCCGTCGACCAGTTTCAACACGTGGCGCGCTCCGGTAACGCGGTTGGCGCGGCCAACAGTGAAGGTGTTGATGCGATGACCGGGGGCGTAGGGTGTGGGTGGATTGGCGACATCGGTATCGGTCGTGGTCAGCGTTCCAAAGGCGTCGCCCACGGTTTTGACGCCGTACTTGTTAACTGTGCCGTCCTTCCACATTTCGACGTCCTCGGGAGAGACGCCGTTGTAGTTGACGGGTTCGAGGGTTCCATTGGGCGAGAACGGGGCTCCGCCGGCATAATTGACGGTGTCCTCGAATCCATACGCGCCGAGCAGAATGTTGCTCGGGTTGTGCGTCGGGTTGGGATCGTACTGCATGCCGCGGCGGTCCGAGAAATAGAGGACGTAGCCGTTCTGCGTGACGAAGTCCACGGTGGTTCCCGTGAGGCCAGTGGTTCCCTTCAGCCAGTTCTTGAGGTTGCCCACGTCGAGTTCAACGGCGTTCATGACGCCGTTGGGCGTGCCGCTGGTTTGCGGGCCGACGCCTGAAGTATCGTTGTTTTCGCCCTCGCGGGTGTCGTAAAGGTTGATGGGGTACCAGTTGTACTGCGAATTCGCGCCGTAGTAGGTGAGAGGGCTGGTGGTGACCGAACCGCCGGCGACGACGGAGGTGAAGGTTTTCGCATCTGCCGCAGTGACGGCGCCGTCGCCGTTACGGTCCGCAGTCTGCTGGAAATACAGAATCGCGTTCCTGTGGTCGGAAACGATGTTGCTTCCAACGGCGCCGAGTTGATTGGTCGCTTGCGTGCCGGCATTGCCAGCGGCGGTGGGTACCTGCACGCCGCGGGCAAAGCCCAGTTGCAGCCACTCCTGGGTGACGCCGACCCAGAGTCCGGTGGCGGAATTTTTGACTTCGACCAGCAGCCAGCCGTTAACGATAGGCCACTCGGCCTGAGTTGCAGTTTGCGTGGCGGCTGCGCCTCCGGGAACCCACGGAGGCCACACGAAATTGGCGTCGCCCGTGGTGCAGGGGTTGCCGATAGAGCCGGTACCGCACGCACTCTCTCCGAAGTAGTAGACGTGGCCGTTGATGGTAACCCCGTTCTGCGAGAAAGGCGTGCTGGCGAACTCGGGGGCCAGACTGGCGAGTTCCACGTCCTGAGCCACGTTTCCGTTCCATCCCGGAAGATGGAGATCGGCTTCTTTGTCGCTCAGCAGGATGCGAATCTGAGCTTCGTTGGCCAGGCGGGATCCACCCAGCAAAGAAGTTGTCGATTCCCCCGGAGGCGGACGGCGGATGATCTCGTAAGGATGGGTCGTACCAGTCACGAAGGGAAGCGTCAGGTCACTGGCGCCGGTGCCGTTGGGCCCGTTGGTGGTGCCGGGCGGAGTGCCGTTTCCGTCAATGATGTAGCCCTGATAGGGTACGCCGAGCGAAACGTTGTACCACGCGGCCACCTGTGCGGAAGCGTGCCCGCCGGTGACGCTGCCGTTGACCAAGCCGAGCGCGGTGGTGGAGATGTCGACGCATGTGGCGCTGGGAACCGCGCCCGCGACGTTCAACATTTGCGCGTTACAACCCCCGCTGGTAGTGGGAATCATGACCGTGCCACCGTTGTCGTTGCCGGCGGAGGGGACGCCGTTATCCATCTGTTCGCGGATGACGTTTCCGAAGGCGGCGATTTTGTCTCCGAAAACCAGGTTGGCGCCGTTGGCCACACCGAGGTAAAGATCGCCGTTGGTGTGGACGCGGCCGGCAAAGCCCAGGTTGGGACTGCGGCCGAAGAAACAATCGCCGTCGCAAAACACGCCGAACTGGAATACGGGAATTAAGGCGACTTCGGCGGTGCGCGTCATGCTGACGGTCTCGCCGTTAAAACGTTGCGCTGATGCGTTGAGTGTTACGGGGATAATCTGAGCGTAGAGACCTGCGTCCGGGCCAGACTGAACTGGGCCCCAGACCGGAGGAGGAAGCGGCGCCGCGCAGGGGTTGGCTACTCCAGGGTTCACCGGGGATACGTTGTAGGTCGGATACGTGACGGTCGGGTCCCAAGTGGGAGAAAGTGTGCTCACCGCGCAGATTTGGCCGGACGTGGGCGCTTGAATGCTCTTGAAGGTATTGGCCAGGTCGGAAGTCTGCTTCTCGATGGCGCCTTCCGTCGCCCGATAGGTGTAGTTGTTGCTGAGATCGGCGGCGCCCACTTTCTGCTCAGTGTTGACCATCATGAGCAGAGAGACCGCGATTCCTGTCAAAAGCAGCATCAACAAGAGGGAGGCGATCAGCGTGAATCCCCGTGAATCGTGTTTGGCGCTACGCATCGTGTTTCTCCTCATAATTCCTATGCAGTTACCTTTTCTTCTGCTGACACCAGGTGCAGATCAATAGGCTGATCCTGAAATTGGGTACTCCTGCTGCGAAGTCAGGTTGCGAGCGGCGATCGAGGTCTGGAGGTCAAGACCCTGATAGCCGTTGTAAGTATTCTGCTGACTGCGCATGCTCATGTGGACGATGTTGACTTTGGTGATCATGCCGGGATTGGTGCCAGCGGGGAGTGTTGCCTGATTGGCCTGGACGACTCCGGCGTTGTAAACGTCAAAACTGAACTTGAGGTAAGCCACGTTCTCGGCCACGGGAGCAGGAATCTGGCCGCTTTGCAGGCGCATCAAGCGCGGGGTGACGCCATCCGAGGGAGAAATATCCAGGTAGTAGGTGACCTGCGTCAGACGGACCGCGGACGGCGTGGCAAAGGTTCCAGTGGAAAATTGCTTCAGGCTCCCAGTGGGGGATGCGGGCTGATTGATATGTCCCGGATCGGTGCCTGCGAAGGTGACGGTGTAGCAAGCGGTATTTGTACCTGTGGGCGCACAAAGGGCCACGTTGGCGGTCACGACACCGACAGCCTTGGTGCCAAACATGATCAGGTCGCCGATTTGCAGGCCCGTCGGATTGCCGGCGGCGGTGTAGACCAAAGGCGCTGGCGCGACCGCGCCGGTTGGCAGAACGCAGGTTCCGGGCAAGGTGGCAGGCAACTGAAACGTCACGACGGTGCCGGTCGCATCGATGGTTCCGTTGTAACAGTTCAGGGCCAGATTGGCGTCGGCGTAGACGACAGTCAGAATGTCAGTTGGACCTTGGGCGGCGTTGATGGTGATCCCCAGATTCGGACCGGGAATAATTGAATAGAGGTAGTGGACGCCGCCCGAAGTGGGGTAGGCTACAGGCGCGCCATTGATGTAGTTGCAGGTAGTCAGACCGGTGCAGGGGTATACCGGAATGGTCACGGTCGGCAAGCCAACCGCGCTGGTAGACAAACCTTGCTGACCCAGAGCGCCGGCGCCGGCCATGCTGATGTCGCGTTGCAGAAGGTTGCCAGCGGCACGGAAGTCCTGCTGGAGTTCCGCGCGCTGCGAGGTTACCCACGCTGCCTTGACACCGCGGCTGAAAATCTGGGTAGCGGCGACCATGAGGACGGCTCCAACGGCCGCGGAGATCATGAGTTCCAGCAGCGTGAATCCACGACTCGAATTGTGTGTGCGCCGCATGAATCCCTTTCTAGTGGTACGACGAAATGTATTCGTTAAGCACATAGCTTCTGCTGTGACCCCTGTTGGGGACGGTGTATTGAATCGTGATGGTGACCGAACTCAAAGTCTGAATGACGTTGCCGGAGCCATCCAACAACGGGGCGATGGCGATGGTGCGGGTGTAGTTGTTCAGAGGCACGATCACGTCGTCGGCGGTGCCCAGAATGCCATCGGGTCCGGGCTCGCTAAGACACTGCACGCCGCCGTTGGGACAAACCACCCCGGCCGCGGTGAGACAAGGCACATCATCGGCAGTGTCGAGAATGCCATCGGGCCCGGCGCACAGGAGAGGCTGAGGTCCGGACAGGAAAATGCCGGGGGGAACCGCCGTGGTGTTGGCGATGGCTGCGAAATTCAACTGCGAAGTGTTGCGCGCGTTGAAAATGCTTTCCATGGCCTCGGAAGCCACTTGCCGTGCCATCAGATCTTCCTGCGAAGTCTGGTTGGCCGCCATGGTCACGCCGATGGTGGCCAGCACGGCCAGCAGGCCGATGGTGAGAATCACCATCGAGATCATGACTTCAATCAGCGAAAAGCCGGACTGAGCCGGTTGCCGCCGGGATGCAGAATTTTTGGTACTCACTTTTGCCTCCAAGTCCACACGCCCGCGATCTGGACCAACTGCCATCCCCGGACGCGGCCGGTGTATCCCCATAACGAGACAGCGCGGCAGGTCGGAAGTTGGCCGGGAATACCCAGGTAGACCACGCCGTTGTTGACGGCGACGCCGTTGGGGCCGTTATCCTGCGCCGAGCCGTCGGGATAAAAGTAGATGAGATTGCTGCCGCCAGCGCCACTTGGGGGCTGGTCAAAATCGAAGGCGCCGGCGTTCGCGCTGCCAAAGCCGTCCGGCGTAGTGGGCGCAACCGTGGGTGAATTGGGCACACCCGGCTCCACGTGGAACGTGACATCTGGGGGCAGGGTAGCGCTGAATAAGACGGGGCCGCCGACGATATCTTGCGTCACGGTTATGGTGCCTCCGTCTATACCGGGGTTAGGAGCGACGAAGGTGACGAGGTAAATGCGCATGTCAGCGGCAGCTGAGTCGCGGGCTTTTCGCAATGCCATCAACGTCAGGTTGTAGGCATCGTCGACATGCTTCTGCCTGAGCGCCGGCTGGAAGGCGAAAATGGTGACCGCGGCCAGGATCATCGAAATGCCGATGGCGATGGTCAGTTCAAGCAGCGAGAACCCGTTTTGTTTGCGCAATGCCATAAGTCCTTAGTCGGAGGGAAGCCGATCCAGAGCGACGGCCGATCTTCCTAATACCGATATCCAAACATTCAGCCCGAAGACTTTGCCGCTGGCCGGAACCGGCCTGCAGACACGTCCTTCGTGGGGGATGGCATCTTTCATACTAGGAAAGGTTCAAAGGCGGGGTCAAAGTACGAGGGTACAATGCCAAAGGCATTGGCCTTTTGTAATGTTGGTGGTGACGGAAGTCACAAGCATGCGATCCCGGAAACGAAACCGGCGGGGTTCCGCTTGATCCGGCGATGATCAAGTTCCTTGGTCTGGCTAGCGGGTCGTCTAGTACATTTCCTCGCGCGAAGCTACCACTATGAAATGCATGTTGTTGCCGATGTTGGCCCAGCAACTGTTGTACTGAATGCCATTGGTGCCGCCGCCATTCCACTGGATAACGGGGGTGGCCAAACTGGCAAGTTGAGTGTAGGGGGCAACTGAGCTGTTCGTTGTGGCCAGGAATATTGAGCCATTGAATTGGCCCCCACCGCCGCCGCTTTCCGACATGACTCCCTGGCCAATGACCAGGATGAGCCCGTCGAAACTCGAGTTACCAGTGACGTTGAGGGTTCCGGTAACGACCAACACGCCAGCTCCGCTATTGGAGCCGAAGTTGAAGTCGCCGTTCACGTAGGTGATTTGCGGGGCTGCGTCTGTGCCGTAGGGGCCCGCTCCGCCGCATGGGGCTCCGATGCCGCAAGTGTAGGTAACATCGGCGCCGTTTCCGATTGATTGTGCCAGGTTATTTAGTGCCGCGGGGCTTGACCAAGTGCCGCTCAACTGGTTCGTACCTGTCGATCCCTGATTAACTATCGATGGAGTGGCGGCCGCCGGCGGCGGTGGAGGCGTTCCGGTGTAATTACCCAAGCGGTTGCTGGGAATGCTGCCGGAACCTGGGGGAACTCCCACAAGGTTGTTCACACCCGCTTGGTCGCCAGTGCTGACTGCCGGTGAGGTGGCCGGAGTGGTGACGGTACAAGCAGCCGGTCCGCCCGGCCCGTTGTATGCAGCAGCACCGCTGTTATTTCCGTTGGCGAAATAGTTGTTCGAGTGGGGCGCGGGATTGAATACCGCGGCGGGTCCATCCAATGCCAAAGCTCCCGGAGGTGGCGTGATGTTCAAAGCCGCGGACTCATATTGGCCAACGCGCCTGCTGCCTTGCGGAGTAATGGCGAGCGCAGTAACGAGGTAAACCGGGGCCACCATGAGGCCGGCAGTTTGTGCAGCCGCGCAGTTGGCGTAGCCGAGGGCAGTCGGCACGATTTCCTGGGCGCTGGCTGAGTTCCAGCAGACTTGTGAGGAGGCAGGCTGGGTGGAATCGACCAAGGCATTAGGGAAGGTCCCATTCTGCTTCAGCGTAATCCGAGCCCACTTGTACTTCAGGGAAGAGGCTGTATTGGTAAAGGGCGAAGCGCTGGCCACGTACGCCGCTACGCTGCCTGCGGGGGGCGCGCCTGCGGCCGGACACGGAGTGCCGGGGGGAACGTATGCCACAGTTGAGCCAACGAATGATTCGTGGCAGAACTCATCGTCGAAGTAGGTGTTCCCGAACGTCTTGGGATCGACCACATCGGCTGCTCCGGAAGGGTTGACGATATAGAGAATGGAGTTGGCCGCGCCGGGCATAGTCGTCGGAATCGTAATTGGAGATACGCTATTGGTGCGCATGCGGTCGCGCATTTCCTCAAGCCCGGCGCGCATGGCAAAGAAGGCCAACTGAGTATCTTTGTAGTTGGTGTTGATCGAGGTTTCAGTGCTCGACATGTAAATCATGCCCAGGCCGACGGCAGAGATCAGAAGAAGCGCCAGGAGGGCGAGAATGAGTGCCATTCCGCTTTCGTGCTTACGGCAATTGTTTTTGCGCATAATGGAAGAAGTCCTCCTCAGTTGTTCACCAGGCGAGCGTTTCCTACCATTGTGGTCACTGGCCGGACCTTGGTTTGCAAATCGGCGCCGGTGGTGGCGTTGGCCAGAAGGTTGATGGTCAGGCGGACCGACTTGACGCAAGATGTGGAAGCGGCGGCACAGGTCAGAGCTGCCGTACCATTTGGGGTGGTGATGTCCAGGGGCAGGGCGACAATGTTGCCGCTCTGGTCGTAGGCCTGAAAGACTGGATAGTCTTTGAAGCTGCTGATGGCGGCGTAGAAGGAACTATTGGTGGCGCCCCATGCGGTGTTACCGGCAATCGCCAATCCGTTGCCGTAGGCGGTTGTGCCACCTGGCACCCCGCTGTTGACCACGTTCTGCAATTCCTGACTCCACGTGACGGGTTGAAGGAGGGGCATGGTTCCGTTCACCTTGGCCATTTCGCTGCGCTGAATAGTGCAGGGGCAGGTGGTGGCAGGCGGGAAATTGCCGGCGGAATCGACCAGGCGGTACTGAACGGAGTAAACCGTGCCGCTGCCATCGATGGCGCCTTCGAAGATAAGCTTGGTGTTGGAAACATAGACCAGACCCGCGGCCACGTTCGAGTTCATCGCTTCGGTGGGATTGGTATTGTCAGCGGGACAGTTCGGCGTGGCGCCAAGCCCCGGGGCCGCGATGGTGCGGCAGTTGGGATAGCCCGCCTGATGCAGATCGCGCTCAAACTCGTCCACGAACTCGCGGCCTTCCTGGGTGAGATCGACCTTGATCTGCTCCGCCTGGCTGCGCTGCACGGTGAGGTCAACTCCTCTAACCACCGATGCCATCACGATTGCCAGAATGGCGCACACGATCATAAGTTCGATCATGGAGAAGCCGGCTTGCAAGGGATCCGATATTCGTCGAGTCATATTCATGTTCGTTCCAAAAGATCATGCCTATGTGGCTCAGTTCTCAATCATGGTCCGCAGCGTCGTCGGGGTAGCAAAAAGCGTGGCATTGTGCGTTGCCCCGGCCGAAGTTTGCCGTGACGAAACTGTAAGCATGCTGATACGGCTGCTCGGGTTGGGGCTAACTTCCATAATGTTCCAACGGACTTCATAAGTGTCCCCGTTACAGGCCTGGTACTGCATGGCATATCCGGTAACCGCGGAAGTGGCGAAAGCGGGAGCCGGCTGGGTCCAGTCAATGTCTCCCACGTTGCTGGGCAACGGTGCGGTGGCAGCGGTGTAGAGGATTGCGCCCGCCCCGTTAGGACCGGCCGCCTGAACGACTGAGGCGTTATGGATACTGCCGACTCCGACGCCGCAGTCGTTGATCGCGACGAATCCCGTTGTCGGATAATTCTTGTAGGTCGCGAACATCTCCAGGATCTCCTGATCCAGAACGACTGCGGTGGTATCGTTCTTGTTCCGTGAATTGGATTGCACGCCCGCCAGAATCATGACCACGCAGCCCAGCATGCCAACCGCGAGCACGGTCATGGCGATCAGAAGTTCGAGCAACGACATTCCACTCTCGCCGCGTCTTGCGCGCTGGCGTAGGCTTGCACATTGATGGAGTAGCGATTCAAGCATTATTGTTCCTCAGTCCCGTTGTATCCAGTTGCCGTTCACGTCCGAGGTCCAGAGCTGGATGTGACCGCTGGGGTTGATGACTACGGCTGCCCAGGGGACGCCTCCCATCACTGTGGCTTTCGACATGAACACCACGAAGCCCTGGCCTGGAGTTTGCGGGCAGGCGTTCACGGCCGCAACGCAGGGCAGTCCGCGGGCGTTGAAGCTGATGGGGCTCCCGCCCGGATTGACTGTGAAATTCAGGTTGGCGATAAAGGTCCCTTCATTGGGGGCGCCGCTGCCAATTCCGGGCCAGACGGTCACGCCGGGGCTGATTGGCAGCATGGGATCACCGTTGGTGTAGACGCCGGCCTTGGGCAGATCGAGATAGTAGGCAGGGGTACCCGAAGGCAAGTTGCCAGGCACGATGGTATAAAAAGTATTTTTTCGGACTGCCTGAATGCGAGCCGACTGGATCAGACCGCTGAAATCCGACGCGGCATATCGCAGACTGATGTCGCTGACCGCGCTCAGCAGACGAGGCACCGCCATGGCCGTAAGAATTGACACCACGGCGAGGACGATCATCAATTCCAACAGAGAAAAGCCCAGAGCTTTCTCGGGTGTGTGGGACTTCATAATCTCCAGACTCATGTGTGCAAAGGCTGCCAAGCTGCGTACGGAGGGCAGTCCGAATAATCGTGCACTCCTTAGAGTAAGGAGGGGGGAAGCCAGCTTCAAAGCACTACGGGGCGACGCGGAACTATTGGCCTTTCGTACTGAGGAGGGTGACTGAGGTCACACGGATTGACAGCAGTGGAGTTAGCAGACAACTCTGAGAGAGACTGGGACGGCGCAATGACAAAGGTAACTTGTCCGGGAACGGTGGTGACCCTAGGATTACAGGCAGGTATGACTCTCACATCGATATTGGTCTGCGCCGACGAGGCAGCGGTTCAGGAATTGCGCCGCGTGCTGGAAGAGCTGGAGATTCAGGTAGAGTTGTGTCCAGACCCGGTGCGCGCAGGGGTGCGGCTGGCGCAGGAGCGGTTTGACTTGATAGTTCTGGACTGCGCCAAGCAGTCGGACGTGATTGCCGTGTTGCAGGAAAGCCGTTCCTCGCGAGTGAACGGGACGTCGCTGGCGGTGGTTGTGGCGGCGGGTCAGGAGAGTATCCGCGAGATGTTTTCGCTGGGCGTGAACTTCGTGCTGTACAAGCCGGTCTCGTATGAGCGGGCGTTGAGCACGCTGAAGGCGGCGCAGCAAGTGCTGTTCCGCGATAAACGACGCAAGGCGCGGGCTGCGGTACACACGCATGCGACCATCGATTATGCAGGCGGGGAACAGACGCGAGCGACGCTGGTGGATCTGGCAGAAGATGGCATGGCGGTCAATTTCGGCAAGAGGCTGCCGCCGACCTGCAAAGTATATTTTCAATTTCAACTGCCGGGGCAAACGTCGACGGTGCGCCTTTCTGGCGTGGTGATGTGGCAGGATTGGAACGGGCGCGCGGGAGTCCAATTTGTGGATGTGCCGCAGACTTCGCGGCGCATTCTGAGCGAGTGGTTGAAGGCGAATGTGGCCGATGCGCCGAAGCGCGAGTTGGCTTCTGAGTCGGTGGAAGTGGAACACTCCATCAAGCCCGGTGAAGATGTCATGGCCGCGAGTGCGAGTGCGAACGCGAGCGGCGAGAAGAAAGAAGCGAAGAGTCACGATCGCGATGCGGTCAGCCGACTACGCTCGGAGCCGAGCAACCGCCGCGGGCAGACTCGATACGCTTGCCGGCTGGGAGCGGAAGTTTATAAGCAGGGAAGCTCGGTGCGGAACTACTGCCATCTGAGCGATCTGAGCCCGGGCGGATGTTATTTGGAAATGCCGCTGGCCTTTGCTGCGGGAACGCCGATTGAAATCACGGTGCGTACGCACGACATGAAGTTGCGCTTGAGCGGTGAAGTGAAGGCCTCGCATCCTGGCTACGGGATGGGAGTGTCTTTCAAGCTGAACACCGAGGACGAGCGGCATGGGGTCAAGCAGTTGATTGATTTTGTTGCGGCTGCTGCGGAGAGCGCTTAAAGACAGTTGCCAGTACCTGGTACCTGGTGCCTAGTTCTGAGCCTTCAGCGTTTATCTTCTTCTTCGCATTGAATTTCTCATCAGAAATAAATTCAACCTTGCCCGCTGGGTGCGCGTCGTTGATCTTGCATCGACCCTTTTCGCGACAGAGCCTCCCCTTTATCGGACTCATCTTGTTCGCAGATCAAGAAATTAGTTGACGCACACTGCCGGACCAAATTGGCGATTCTCATTGTGACAACTTGAACGTCCGCGACCATGGGGGGTAGAAGCCAATGAGGCCGAGGAGTGGGCCGGGCAGAAGCAGCCAGACGACATTCACTCCGAAACGATCGAAGAGGCCTGTGGCTAGGGCGATGGAAACGATGGTGATGGCAAAGCCGATGGAGATCTGAATTGCGAGCGCGGCTCCAACCAGGTTGGGAGGACACGCGCGAGCCGAGAGGGCGGAGAACTGCGGCGAGTCGGCAACCACGGCGCCTCCCCAGACGAGGAGCAGCGCCAGAAGCGCGACCGGTGAGAATACCCGCCAGGCAAGCGCGAAGACAAAACAGCAAAGTCCCGAAAGTGCAAGTGCTACAGCCGCCACGCGCGCGCTGCCCCACTTTTGGCTCATGAGACCACCTACAATGCATCCAATCGCACCGGCAGAGATAATGGCGAAGGCCAGTCCGGAAACCTTGGCGTTGTGCAGGTTCACGTTGAGTGATGTACGAACGATGAGCAGGGGAACGATGGTCCAGAAGGCGTAGAGTTCCCACATGTGCCCGAAGTAGCCGAGAGCGGCGGCGCGAAAATCGCGGGATGCGAATGCGCCTAGAACACCTCCCATGCGGACTCCCGGCGTGCTTTTGCGAAGCGCAAGGTGAGGGCCGTCACCAAGTAGATATATGAGCAGGGCCGCCAGAGTTGCGAGCGCGGAGGACGTTCCGATGACATATTGCCACTTCCAGGCCGATCCGAGCTGCCGCAGGCCATGAGGAAGTGCAGTGCCGAGGGTGAGCATGGCAACCAGATAGGCGAGTGCGGCTCCAGTCCGCTCGGGGGCCCAGCTTACGATCAATTTCATGCCGATGGGATAAATTCCCGCGAGACAAATACCGACCGCGAAGCGGAACCCGGCACCGCTGGCAATGCCGGTGGAAAGCCATGCGAAACAAGCATTGAACACTGCGCCCAGAAGAGCGCAAACGGAGAAGATTCTGCTGGCTGGAAATCGGTCTGCGAATCCGCTTAAGGCAAAAACCAGTGTTCCGAGAATGAATCCCAACTGAACCGCGCTTGTGAGAATTCCTATGTCGGAAACGCTGGCGCCCCAGGCTCGGCGCAGGTCGTCGGTCGCGCTATTCGCACTGAACCAGAGTGACGTGCCCAGCAGTTGTGCGATTGCGATGGTGGCAACTGGATTGAAGCGCGGGATTGCCGCTTGTAGCGTATTAGCGAAGGGTTCATCCATGTCCGATCAGCCGGTTCTGGCGGAAGCTTCCTGGGCAATGGCTTTTCTGAAATAATCCAGCGACATTTGCAGGCCTGTTTCTAGATTTATCTTCGGTTCCCATCCCAGGAGCTGTCTTGCTTTCGTGATGTCAGGGCAGCGCTGCTTGGGGTCGTCCTGCGGGAGAGGCTCGTAGGTGATTTTGCTTTTCGATCCGGTCACTCTTAATACGTGTTTGGCGCATTCGAGAATTGTGAATTCGTCGGGGTTGCCGATGTTGACCGGGAGATTCTCGTCCGATTTCGCTAGGCGGATGAAGCCGTCGATTTCGTCGCTTACGTAGCAGAAGCTGCGGGTCTGGCGGCCGGTGCCATAGACGGTGAGCGGTTCGCCGCGCAGAGCCTGCTTCATGAAGTTGGGGACTACGCGTCCGTCGTTGAGCTGCATGCGGGGGCCGTAGGTGTTGAAGATGCGGACTATGCGCGTATCCACTTTGTGATAGCGGTGATAGGCCATGGTGACGGATTCGGTGAAGCGTTTGGCTTCGTCGTAGACGGAACGCGGGCCTATGGAATTTACGTTGCCCCAGTAGGTTTCTTTCTGGGGATGCTCGATCGGGTCGCCGTAGCACTCCGACGTGGACGAAACGAGATACTTTGCCTTGTATTTGAGCGCGACTTCGAGGGTATTGAAGGTTCCGAGCGAACCGACTTGCAGCGTAGGGATGCCGTGGGTGGTGTAATCGACGGGGCTGGCGGGGCTGGCGAAGTGGAAGACGTCGTCGACTTTACCAACATCGAACGGTTCGCATATGTCTTTCTCGATAAACTCGAAAGCCGCTTCG
>Ga0210403_10000676_pt1 | contig 34726 bp, 30 predicted proteins | sample IncBWC19MmetaG_FD_150863 | JGI IMG/M metagenome (GOLD analysis project Ga0210403, IMG submission 150863) | Forest soil microbial communities from Barre Woods Harvard Forest LTER site, Petersham, Massachusetts, United States - Inc-BW-C-19-M | ecosystem: Environmental > Terrestrial > Soil >...
GGACCCGGATACCAACCAACGGATTTCACTTCGCACGCTTAGCAACGTAGACCTGCTTGACGTCAGCGTTGTTACCGACCCGGCGTACACGCAAACAGCGGTCGGCGCTCGAAGCAAAAGCCGTTTTCCCATTCCTGGCTCCAACTTGGACTACACCATACAGGCCATGCGTCGCGCCGCCCAGTCAGCGGTGAAGGAATTGCGCCGGGCCGCCCGCGAGATGTCTCAGGAAGATTTTGCCAGCCTTGGCGGTCACATGCAGATCTCGCACGAGCTTTGCGAAGCAGCCTGTGCGGTCAGCGGAACTGTCAGGGACATTATCGACGGATGCGACCCCGACGACGAGGATTGCGACCAAGAATCATTCCGAGCGATGAACGAATGCCACAGTGTTGCTCACAAGGCGTTAGCTGTTGCCGCCGAACGGTGCGCCGAATGCCGGCTCAAACACTCGGCAGCGGCTAAGGCGATGGGCCGCTCCAAGAAATAAGGAGAAAATGGGTTTCCTTTTCCTAGGAAGTGACGAGCAGCCAACGGAGAAGGAAATCACACAGGCTCTCAGTCCGTCCGAGGCAAAGGCAATTTCGCCGTACTTCATAAAACCCGGCACAGGCGGAAAGATTGTCCGCACAAGGGAAGGCCGCACCATCGGCCCGATCGGCGGCGAACTGCTTCGGCTAGCGCTGGCCCGTGGCGGCGAGATCCTCGGTGAGAAACCGATTGAAGTCTTCCAAAGGAGATAAGGAAATGACCAGAAGCATTTTTGACCACCGTTTGCCAAATGGCGGCCTAGGAACAGCGGCCCCGAAACCTGCCACGGTCACCGTAGCGGTATCGGAATACATCACCCCGACCATGCAGTCGATGAAGTTTGTCGGCGTCAGTCAGGAAGATGTAGACCAAGCCAATCAAGATGGTAGCGGCGCAGCCCCGGCGAAAAGCGATTTCTACTCCGCTCCGAATCCCATCATTGCGGATGTGAAACCGGCATCCAGCGAGTTTGGCAAGGGCCGCCCGAATCCTGCCCCGATCAAAGTTGATGGCGACAGCGGCGGCACAGCACTCGTAAATGGCGCGGTTGTTGCAACTGTACACGACGCCAAATTTGTCACAGGAAATCTCCAAGGAGAAAAACCATGAGCAAGCAATCCCTTTTCAGCACAGAAACGCCCGCCAAGCTTTCCCCGAATCTAGCAGCCCCTGCCCCGGCCGAAGCCCCAGCGCCACACGACGCGGCTTGGAATGGGTACTCGTGGCCGCACTCAAAAGGTCCGTCGTTAGAAGTAGACCCATCGGACGACTCACGAAAAGCCGACTACGGCTTTGGTGCTGTGCCGAAATTGCCCACGGGTGACCCGCGCTCGGCGGAGCAAATCGCGGCACAGGAGAAAGGCCCAACCTATACCTTAGCTGGTGGCGGTGAAAAGCAGGCACCTTCGGTGGCTCAGCAACAGAGCGAATATCTGATTGCCAACTCTGAAGCTACCAAGGCATACCAACGGGCGGAGGAATTAGAAGGCAGCCATGGGAAGCGAAAGCCTGTCTGGATAAAGATGCCGAACTTATCCAATCCCATCCTGCTTGGCGGCCACGCTTTGGTGCAGGCGCTTGCAAACGGCGGCCAGCCGGTCGAATAAGTCTTACCGGCGCAACTGATTGGCGTAGTAAATCCTTGCTTCGAGGAACCCCATTGCGTTCATCGTTCGATTCATCGTTTGAATCCGATTTTGACAAGGTGGCTGCATCCGGCCCAGCGCGCCCAACCCCGGACTACAACAAATGGCTCGCGAAGGGAAAGAAGCTTGCCGATCGTCACAGCGGCTGTCAATGGTCCCTGGGCGATTGGATAGTCGAAGGGCAGACGCACTTCGACCCCAAGAACTTCATTGGCGACATTCCGGGGTACATGCTGCTTGCCAAAGGCCGGGACGAAAATGGCGAAACGTGCCACCGAAGCCTTAAAGTTCCGAATTACTGGCGGGATGTTGAAGAGCTAACCGGGCTTGCCACATCTACTGTCAAACAATACGCACAGGTTGCGCGCGCCTATCCCAAAAAGAAACGGCTCAAGAATCTCGGCTGGTCGCACCACATGATCGTCTGCACCTACGCGCGCCGGTACGAATACCTCCACGCCTGTCTTGACGTGCCCGAAGGCGAACGCCCGCATAGCGTCAGTTGGCTGTGGAAACTGGTCGCTAGAGAGGAAGGCCACAAAGAGGCGGTGACCGGAAGCAATTTTGTCCGCATCCCTGTGACGGACGAAATCTACGCCAAGCTCAAAGACCTTGCGAAATTCTACGGCACAGACATTGCCGAAGTTGCTAGCGTGCCTTTTCTGGGCGCGCTGGAAGTCTTCTTGGATGAGCAGAAAAAAAAAGTATGTCTTGACCTCTTCGGAGTCTACGAAGAGAAGGGCGAATTCAGCACATGGCCGTTCCAGCGATTTAAGACGCGACGCCAGCAAGCGTACATCAACTCGGTCATGCGGAATCACGCACACCGCAATACGACAATCAAGCGCGACCTAGTCTTCAGCGAAGAGTGTAGCCTTCGCGCCCGTGCATCATGGGAGAAAAGGCGCGCCCGCCGAAGTGGTTTGCAAATAACCCGGTATAGCAGGCTCGGACCTATCCGCGCGTCGCGCCGGGCTGCATAAGGACAAAATGGCCACCCTCACATGGCTGCGACGGACACTGGCGGACCGGCTGTTTACGTCTCGTGGTGTCGTTCAAATTTCAGCACCACCTCAGTACGCATTCTTTTACGGAGACTACTTCCTGCGTCCGTTGCATTTGGAGGTGGTAGATAACGTCGACTGTCTGGGAGTACCCGGCTCCTTGCACTTGTCAACTTGAGGCCTAAACTCCCTGCAAGAGCTTGTATTAGGCCCGACGTGTTAATGAAAGTGCCGTGCGTCGTGGAGTTACCAATCACAAGGAGTAACCGTCCTCCCGGCTTGAGAATGCGCTTCACTTCCGACAGTGCTTCAAACATGTCCGCAGCGTACTTTAAGAGCATTCCTCGCAATCTGGGCTGAGTGTTCTTTGAATAACCGGACAATCGCGGAAGAATTGGTATCATGGCGGGCGAGCACAACGCGTTTTCACTGCCAATCGCCTGGCTTCGCACGCGACGTAACGAACTTACTTGATGCCCCATCCACGCTAACGCGAGCCGGTGGCCCCTAAGATAGTCAATTGCATTCAAATATGGCGGCGAAGTGATGACCAAATCTACGGATTCAGAAGGCAACCACATCTTGCGAGCGTCTCCCCTAAAGACGCGCGCCCTTGGAAATCCACCTGTGGATGTTTTAAAAGGGGCTGAACGCACTATCCTCTCTATCTCTTCCGGGAACTGTTCGAATGGCCTCCGGGGAGAACGCGTATATACCTTATGCGGCCTGCTGTGAGACACGTCCATCGCAAGGGACACGCCATCGGACTTGGTGATTACCATCCTGGACAGACCGCACCAGAGAACGTCGCGAAGCCTACGATTGCTGCACCCCTCGATAGCCCGACACAGGGCCGTTAGCTGCCGACGGCTATAGGGGTCGAACCAGAATCTTAGAAACTTTCTAGTTTCATCATCGGCTTCAACGGGATACGCATTCCCCTGACAGATGTCTCCGACAAACTTCCTAGCGGACTTGAGTGCATTTTCGGAGGCGCGCCTAACCTCGCTCTCAATGATGTCGGCGGCCCAAGTCCTCGCAATTAACACCGCCAACGGGTCTACATCGAAGCCAATCGCCTCATGTCCCTGAAGTCGCGCCGCAACAATACTGGTACCCGAACCAACCATGGGGTCAACAATCGTCAATTTCTGCTTCTCGTTCCGAAGTTCATCGAGAACTATCGAGGGAGCCATTCTTGCTGGGAAAGGATGAATGGATTTGAATGTCACTGGGATTTGTCTTTTGTAATTTGGGTATTAAGGTCGCCACGAATCTTACTGGCCCGAAGAGGAATGCTGCCGTTTCCAGTTTGGCTCGACACGCGCCTAGCCAACTCGTCATACGAGGTAAGAATCAACAGTTTCTCGCCATCCAGTATTAACGCGCCCTGACTAGAAGCTGCGAGATTGCTCACAGCTTTAAATACGTCATCCTTCTCGATGCCCTGAAATCTAGAATCCTGAGCCAAAATCGCAGCGACGGAGTCAACCGAACGAGGACTATCTTTCAATTTGCCATCCAACTGCCGCAAGGCATCAATTATCGCACCATTAAGCGTGAGCATGTCCCATGTGGGGTCGGCGAACAACGCTTCAACAGAGGCAGCGACATCGAGCGGCGCAAATTTGTTCAGTACAATTTCGAGGATTCGTTTTGCGTTTATGTGCCGGCTCTCCGATGCGTCCACTACTCGTGATACGTCCGAGACTCTCCAGCAAGAAATCTTTAGTTGCCGGGCTCTATTCGCGGTTGCCGCTCCATCATCCAAGTAATTGGGATAGTCGGGTGCCACCAGCAGACATCCTTGAGCCGATTTTGCGGTCACGTGTTCGGCAAGTCCAGCAAAATCGAGCGCCGACAATGTGGGGGTCGTGCCCGACGACTTCGCTTCCAAAGTGATGATGGTTTCGCTTGCCGGGTATTCGACAAAAGTTGCAAGTCCGTCTGGTTCGCTTGAACCAGAAATGTGTTTGGCTACGAATCCTAGCGACCGGGCTGCCGCCACTAGGGCGATTTCCAGATTGTGCTCGTCTGCGACTGAGTCAGACAAGCTCTTAGCAATAGCGTGGGAAGAGTACGGGTGGTCTAACGCCAGCCCTCTAAGAAGGCTATCTCGTGCTTGTAGCGCCTCTCCTATCACTTGTGGGGGAACCTTGTTATTCCGAAGTTGGGCCTCTAACAAGGCCTCGGCAAGAACCATGTCCTCCAACAACAAACTCGAGCGTATATCCTCACTGTAGGCTTGAACAAACTCGTGGTCGGAGTTAATCGTGAATGTAGAAGTGGCTGGGTTAAAGCTCACCATACGCGCTGATTTCCCAAGGCCGACGTATCTAAAGACGAATTGCGCTCTGTCTGTCGAATACAAACGCGCTATGATGTCTTCGAGGTTAACTCCTTTGTCCAGTAAGAAATAAAACCAAGACTCATCTTCATGGGTCGTCGGTTTCGGAGACTGGTACAAGGCAGACGCAATCGTATGTTCAATAAGAGCAGGACTCACGAATGTCCGCGTGTGCTCTTTCTTTTCTTTTTCCGCTTTTGCTTTCCCAGCAAGAAAGTCATCGTATCGTTGCCTCGCCTCTTGGAATATCTCGAGAAGCAACGCCTCGAATTTCTCTTTCAGCGTCGAGGCTCCAACACTCTCTCGTGGAGCTGTGATTATTTGGTCCAAGTCATCCACATTGATGTCGGCCCGAAATCTATTTTCAGTTCCATAGTGCAGGTGAGTCATTCCAAAGAACGGCTCTTCCTGATTGATTAGGCGACCCAACACCCGGATAAAGAATCCATTGCTACGAAGCACATCGTCGCTTTTTCCCTGGAGAGTCTTCTCGGTCACAAGCACATCACCTGTGACTCCGTTCGGAAAGGACGCTGACACGAGAGCATTGCCCTTTACGGACCACTGCTCACCCGTCTTGTCCCTAAGCGCCTCCAGACGGGCGAGGGGAAGCTCGGAAACGTGAAACTTGGCAGCGACTTCGTAAGTCTCCTTGGCACTCTTCACTTCTTCCGTGTTTAAGAAGAGTCGAAATTCCGATTGCAGAGGCATCGCGCTACTTAGTACCCACTTCAGCCTGCCCAGACGAATCTGTTTGGCCTTGTCCTTCAACGCTTCCAAAATCACTATGGTCCATGTGGCTTTGGACAAATCCTTATCGCTAACGCCCATAGCCGTGAATAGTGACCGTGAAGTCCCATCTGTTGCGAATGCATTCCAGTCCTTAACGTGTATGAGGGGAATCTGCGTGGGAGTTGTCACACCGCTAGCGTCGGTCTTGAGGGCACCAAAATCCAAAGTCGTGCTTGATATTCCCTTGGCCGTCTTCGAGACGTATGTCAGTTTGTCCGCAACAGTGTAGGTGGCCAGCTTTCCAATCCCGAATTTGCCAATCAATTTCCTCGAGCTGAGCTTTGCGATTTCCTCCGTCCGTTTGTTGCTGCGACCTACGTGCCAGAGGTCAACCATCCCTTCGTCGGTAAGTCCCAAACCATTGTCGTAGACCGATATTGCGTGTAGGCCACCACTAGACGAAAGGTCCGCTGCCGAAGGAACAAAGACTTTACACATCGAAGCGCCGGCGTCGTACGCGTTTACAACAAGCTCCTCTAACGCCTTGAGGGGCGATTGGTATAGTTGGTCGGAAAGCAATCGCACGAGCTCCGTTGAGATTTTCATTTCAACGGAGCTGGCCTGCTCGCCGTGTTGTCTAATTTTGTCGAAAATCATCGCGTTCGACGAGGGTATCGCGCTTGGGTCTAGGTATTAGCATATCACGACCCTAGATACGAAATAGGCTCCGTTATCATTGCATACCGCCCTGAACATCGGACGAGTATCGGTCCGACCGGGGCTACCCACATGATGGGTCACGTCACTAAAAGTTGCCGAACTATCATCTTCCGGCGACGCGTGCCTTTAGTAGTACTTCGCCAGTAGTACTTTTTACCCGCAACTTACTCATTCCAGACGAACTCCGTCTAGCCGGACAAAAAATGATGCCGGTGTACCATTTAGTGACCGGCAGATTCAGCGCATGATGCCTGTGTAGTTGAGACCAACACAGGAGAAAGCGAAATGTATAAATGTGTTTCAGTAAAACGCAGTACCGGGGAGAAGGTTTCCCGCGATATGGTTGACTGCATAGTGATTCGGGAAAGTCTCGACAACCACCTTCATAACTGGTTGGTGATTCGGCTTATTTCCGGCGAGCTTGTGGAACTGTCGCCTGACTTGGTCGCCGATATCCGCCGCACGAGAACCGCGGAAGGGAGGATGGAGTAAATGATTGTCAGTCGTTTCGACTTCGCGCGGTATCCAGATGGTTGCTACGCAGTTGTAGTTGGTAAGAAGCGCGGCCCGTGTGCCAACAGCCGCGTGCTTGCCCTGAAGCGGTTTGGCCGGAGCGGGCTAATCGCCCGTGCCGATAGTGGCCGCTGAAGCCCCAAATCTCGGGTCAGGGAAGGTTGTTGGCGCACGTTCCACCCGCTTGTTGGGTATCCGCGCCCAGCCTGTAGCTGGGCTGGGCGCGGCTGCCTTAAGCGGGGAAAACCTCAACAAGCGTGTTTCCGAGTGGATAGACGATAGTTCCGGTGGACTTGCCCTTTTCATCCGCTTCCCTGAGCATTGCGGCGGCAACAGCCTGACTACGGAATCGGGTTCCTAGGAAACCGTATGCTGCCGGTTCGCTCCAGTTGAACTCATCGGGCTCTGGTCTTTGATAAAGTAAAATTTTGTATTTCTTCAGTTCCATTTCGCCACCTGCCTGAAGGAAATCATGGTCCCGGAAGAGGGGGTCGAACCCACACGGCCTTGCGGCCACCGGATTTTGAGTCCGGCGCGTCTGCCAGTTCCGCCATTCCGGGCCTGCCTAACTATTCTATATCAATTCGCGCCGCGATTTGCCGAGCGGTATTTTCCGACAACTGTTTGTATCTGCGATGCACGTCAACGGAAAGATGGCCAGCCACCGCCATGCTTTCTGACTCTGAGAGCCCCGCCGAGTCCATACGCGTAATCGCGGATCTCCGCAAGTCGTGGAAGTGAAGCTTGCCGTCCTTGCCACTGCCCGTCGTAATCTTCGCGGCTGTGGCTGCTTTATCGAGGCTGACACGGAAATCCCTGACCGGAGTACTTCCGCCATCCCGACTAAAGACGTAGGCGCTGGGCTGCTTGCCTTTGATTTCGGCCTTAAGAAGTTTGAGCAGCCCGCCTTTTGGATTGAGGACAACCTTACGGGGCATTCGGTTTTTCGTCGTGCCAGCCGGAAGAGTAATTGTCGATCGGTCGAGGTCAATCTGACCGACTCGCATGTATTGCAACTCGGACTTTCTGAATCCGAAAATGTACGCGGCCGTGACCATTGCTTCCAACCACGGTTCTTCGATTTGGTCGACAAGGCAGATGAAGTCCCAGGAATCCAACCGGCCAAGATGCACGTAAGGGCGCTCGTCAAACTTCTCGGGGAATTCCGGCAGCTCGCGAAGGGCTTTGTTCCGAACTCCGTATCGGAGAATGGCCTTTAGGATTACAAGGGCACGGTTGACGTAACAATCGCTGACGTTCTGTTCCTTCAGTTTCGTAACGAATAGATCGAGGTCGCCGGGCAGGATAGTCACCGGGTTACGATGGCCGAACGATGGTTTCAGGTGATTGTTCCAAAGCCTTTTGGCCCATCCGTAGGTAGTGCTCTTCCATCTGGCCTTTTGGGCGGCCAGATACAGGTCGGCCAATGCCGAGACAGTTGTGTCCTTGACCGGCTTTTCCTCGGCGTCGGCCAACCGTTTTTTCAGAAGCTTCGACGCCTCATCCTTGCTGGTGGTCAGTGCCGATTCGCGGCGACGCAAACCATCAACGACGTACTGTATCTGATAGATTTCACCGCGCTTGTAGATGCAACCGGAGTATCGTGGGCGGCGGGCCATGTGATAGTAGGTTCTCCCTGTCGGGAATTCCAGCACACAGGAGAACACACAATGTACCCTAAGTCCTTTGTTCAAAGCAAGCCCCGAGTGACTCAAAATCCCGTGGTACTTAGTACCGTGTGGGTTCGACCCCCTCCTCCGGGACTCTATGTTTCCTCTATTTCAGGAAACCCCCATAAAAATTGGCTGTTTCTCACCTTCAACTCTGACAGCCGTTGCCACGAAATGACACGAAAATGCCCGTTCTGGGGCAACGCTAGATGCAGGACACAGTTACTTGCGGCTTGGTTCGGCCCTGGGCCTACCCTTCGCCTCGAAGAAGGATGCGACGGAGACCCGCATACTCCACGACTCTTCCGGGCTACGTCCTTGCGATTGGGCTCTCGTGATTTGTTGCGACTTACGGCTTGCTTGCAGGCAGGCGGGCTACGTCAAAATATTTCTAAGACAACTTCCTCCAAGCTGCTTCCCATTCGATACCATGTTCATCGAGCAGTTCACGGAGATAATTGTCTTCTGCAATCTTGCTTTTCAGCAGTTCGCGCACATCCGACAGGTCCGTCATGGCCGCCTTGTTTTCAGACTCCAACCTTAGAATTCTGTCCGCATATTGAAAATTCATCTGCATGGCCACATTTAGTGCCTGCTTGGCTCCATTGAGCTTCTTGAAGGTATCCCACGCGAAACCGAGCTCAAAAAGGATGATGACTGCAAGAACGAAGATGACCACCTTCGCCTCCTTAACTTCGACGTACCTTCCATTGTGGATCGCTTCCGAGCGACGAGCGGCCAGCGTTCCAAGAAATGCGACCCTCCGACGCTGAAAGAATTGTCCCGCACGGGATACAGGACTGGATACGATAAATGCCGAATGCGTTTCTACGGCATAAACACTGGCTGTTTATTAGTTTGGGTTCTGGTCCCTCCTCCGGGACCATTTTTCTTACCTCGTTCGCTGTAGCAACCCATATGGGTTTGCGGCAGTCCAAAAAAGCTTAGGAATTCTTTATTGAATCGGTTTAATATGGACTGCCCGATCCGGGTCGATCTCTTTTTCAGGTACCTTGTACGATTCGTTCCTTCGAGGAGCTCTATGCCACGCCCGCGCTATTTTCGTCTCGCCGTCGCATTCGCCGCCATCTTCCTAGGCGTTGCCGGCGCTTTCGCCGCCGACGGTCCCGCTGGCCAAACCGCACAGTTCTCTCTAGACAAGAACTGGCAACTCCAATCCTCCTGCGAGGCCAAAACCACCGGAGAGCAGCTCTCCACTCCGGGATTTGACGCCAGTTCCTGGCACCACACCGACCTGCCCAGCACGGTTGTCGGCGCGCTCGTAAACGACAAGACCTACCCCGACCCGACGTACGGCACCAATCTGCGCTCCCTTCCAGGAATGGGCTATTCCTCGAAATCCTTCTTCGCGCTGCAAGACATGCCCAAGGACAGCCCCTTCCTTTGCTCCTGGTGGTTTCGCACTGAATTCACTCTGCCCGCGGGCGACGAACAAAAAATGAAGTGGCTGCATTTCCTCGGCATCAACTACCGCGCCAACATCTGGGTCAACGGCCAAAAGATCGCCGACGCCAAGGACACCGCCGGCACCTTCGAGACCTTCGAGTTCAACGTCAGCGCCCTCCTCCATGCCGACAAACCAAATGCCCTGGCCCTAGAAATCTTCGCCCCCGGCAAAAACGATCTGGGCATCACTTGGGTCGACTGGAACCCCACGCCCGCCGACAAAGACATGGGCATCTGGAAAGAAGTCTTCCTGACCTCCAGCGATGACGTGACGCTGCGAAATCCTTTCGTAGCCAGCAAGCTCGACTCCGAATACAAGACCGCCGCGCTAACCGTCAGCGCCGACCTGCGCAACTCCGCGAATCATCCCGTCAACGGCGTCCTACGCGCCGACATCGACGGCAAGCAAATCAGCCAACCCGTTGCGCTGGCCGCAGGAGAAACCAAAACGGTCAGCTTCACTCCCGAGCAGTTCTCGCAACTGAAGCTGGCAAACCCGCGGATCTGGTGGCCCTATCAAATGGGCGAGCCCAATCTCTACACCGCCAAGCTCGCTTTTGAAGTCGGCCCGCAAGTTTCCGATTCCGCCGCCGTCACCTTCGGCATCCGCGAAGTGACCTCGGAGCTCACCGACGAAGGCTATCGCCTGTTCAAAATCAACGGCCGCAAGCTGCTGATCCGCGGCGCCGCCTGGGCTCCGGACATGTTCCTCCGCTGGTCTCCCGAGCGCCTCGACGCCGACCTCAGCTACGTCCGCGACATGGGGCTCAACACCATCCGCCTCGAAGGGCGCATCGATCACGAAGAACTCTTTGCCAAGACTGACCGCCTGGGCATCCTGGTCATGCCTGGATGGACCTGCTGCGACGCCTGGGAAAGATGGAAGAACTGGAAACCCGAGCAGCACAAAATCGCCGGCGATTCCCTGCGCAGCCAGATTCGCATCCTGCGCAGTCATCCCAGCGTCTTCGTGTGGCTCTACGGCAGCGACGGTCCGCCGCCCGCCGATGTGGAGACCATGTACCTGGGGATCTTGAAAGAGCTCGACTGGCCCGTGCCTTCGATCTCTTCGGCCGCCGCGGTGCCCACCAGCGTGACCGGGAAGTCCGGCGTTAAAATGACCGGCCCCTACGAATACGTTCCGCCGGTCTACTGGCTCGCGGACACCAAGGCCGGCGGCGCCTACGGCTACAACACGGAGACGAGCCCCGGCCCGGCCATCCCCACGCGCCAAAGCCTGGAGCGCTTCATCCCCAAAGATCACCTGTGGCCCATCGACGATTTCTGGAACTATCACGCCGGCGGCGAACGCTTCACCACCGTAAATGTTTTCAGTGACGGCTTGAACCGCCGCTACGGCGCGGCCACTTCGCTCGATGACTACGAGCGCAAAGCCCAAGCTATGACCTATGACGGCCAGCGCGCCATGTTCGAGGCCTACGCCCGCAACAAATACAACGCCACCGGCGTGATCCAGTGGATGCTCAACAACGCCTGGCCGTCGCTGATCTGGCATCTCTACGACTACTATCTGGTCCCCGCCGGCGGATATTTCGGCACGAAGAAAGCCACCGAGCTTCTTCACATCCAGTATTCCTACGACGACAATTCCATCGCCGTGATCAACAGCACCTACGAAGCGGTCAAAGGCGTCAAGGCCACCGCCAAGCTCTACAACCTGGACGCCAAGGAGCAAGCCTCTCGCGACGCTGCGCTCGATCTCGCGCCGGATAGCAGCACCAAAGCCTTCGATTTGCCGAGCGTCCCGAGCTTGACGAAAACCTACTTTCTCCGCCTGCAACTGCATGACGCTGCCGGCAAGCTGCTCAGCGACAATTTTTACTGGCTATCCACCAAGCCCGACGTTTTGGATTGGAAGCACAAACAGGACACCGTCTACACGCCGCAGTCGGAGTTCGGCGATCTAACCGGCTTGAACAATCTGCCGCCGGCAAAAGTAGCCGTCAGCAAGGCAATTCAACAAAGCGGGCGGAGCTGTTGGATGACGGTTCTCGTCGAGAACCAAAGCGACACCATCGCGTTTATGGTGCATACCCGGCTCACCCGCGGCCAGGGCGGTGAAGATGTCACACCCATCTTCTGGAGCGATAACTATTTTTCGCTACTTCCCGGCGAGAAGCGCGGAGTCATTGGCCGTTACGACGCTGGGAGTCTCGATGGCAAAGAACCGGTCCTGGAAGTTGACGGCTACAATGTCGCAGCCGCGCAGTAATCTGGGGAAACGGTCTTAGCATTTGTAGCGGCCGCTTTCCGAAGCGGGCGCTTTTTGACCGCAAGCCACAACTCACCGCGCTTCGCCAACCAACTTGTTTACTCCACTTAGTTCTCATTCCGGCACGCAGCTCGCGCCCCCGGTGCGATCGGCGTCAGCACCGCGGCGTCATCGAACATTCATCGCAGCAGGTATTTCAACGCGATGAATTCTCGGTAACATCACCCGCGCTTCGCTCGACCCGCGCTAGACACAAATAGTGCGCGCCCCTAACACGCTTTTGACTTCACCGTGACACGCGTTTTCGCCACCTCCGTAATGTAAGTCTCGGCACGGAACGATCGCAGCAGAACGCGCTTAGAATCGTTCAGGATTCACCGCCATTTCTGCTGCGTCGCGCGTCCGTCCCCGTGATGTAGTACGTCGCCGGTTCGTCTTGCGTCGCAACAAGATGTAATTCGAATTGGATTGCAGTTGCAGGCAACGTCTGCACTCACGGATTCACGACAAGCAAATAGATCGGGGATGCTCTGTTCGGGAAGGGTCCGCAGAGAGAAATTCTCGCAGCCAGGCCGCGTCCATCCGCAGGGCAACACGGCCGGAACATCGACTCAGCAATTCCCAGGGCCCAGCCGGGGAATCGCGGCAAAATCGACAACCTCCGTAACCCATCGTCAGTAAGACCTGGCACGCTCACCAGTTCGAAGTCAGTGCGACTTTCACCGAAGAAACGGTGCGCGTCGTCTGGGTCGGGGTGTGCGCGGGACATCGTCGCCCGCTTTGAGACCTGAAGGCGTTAGCGCGCCGAGCCGCTCGCAAACCGATTCACCGAGGCGTTCCATGCGAATGCCCGAATTCAATTTTGAAAAATAGGAGAGTAACGATGAAAGCAAAGGGACGTGTTCTCAGCAGTCCAAAGAATCGACGCGCGTTTCTCAAGAACGGCATGGTCGCCGCGGGTGCCGCGACCATGGGCGCTGGGTTGCTCGCCGGCGGCCTCCCCGTTTTTGCACAGGAGGACGAAGGCAGCAGCGGCAGTCTCACCAAAGGTGACGCGGCCATTCTCCGGTTTCTGCAGGCGCTGGAGACCATCGAGGCCGATCTGTGGCGGCAGTACGCCGAACTCGGCGGCGCCACCAATCAAGGCGTTTCCCCCATCGATACGCCATTCAAAGCCAGCGGACTGGCGGCATTGTACGTTGCCGGACTTCAGCAACTCGACGGGGATATGCCGCAATACATCTCTGACAACACCGACGACGAGTTCAGCCACGAAGCCTTCCTCAAGGCCTACCTGCAGTCCAAGGGCGCGGGCACCGTTGACCTCAGCAAGTTCGCCACGTTGCCGCCGAGCGGCGTGACCGGCGTTCCCACCGATGGGCGGCTTACCAACCTCACGCGCCTCACCGTCGACACCAGTTGGTGGACGCGATACCGCAGCGCAACCAAGAACCCGGACTTCGGCGACACTTTCGCTCAGGCCATTCCGACCCTGGCCACCGGGCATCACACCGCGATTCCGCGAAGCGATAAGGACTTGATCGCCGACAGCAGCAAGCCGGGCGGCGTCTCCGACCACACCCAAGCGATTGCCAGCACCGCGGGCTTTCACTTCGCCTTCATCGAGCAAGGCGGCAGCAGCCTCTATCCATCGCTGGCGCAGCGCGTAACCAGCCTCGAGGTTCTGCGCATCCTGCTGAGCATCGGGCCCACGGAGACTTCTCACTTCCAAACCTGGCACGACAAGGCCGGCAATGCTCGTGTGCTGACCGACACCGACAAGGGATTCCCCGGATCAACAGGGGATACCGTGACGTTCCCGAACCTCAATGACCCCAGCGCCACGGCCGCCCAAGCAGACGAGTTCCAGACCAACCTGATCATGCCGGAACCCACCATCTTCCTAAGCAAGAAGTTCCCGGCCGTCTCCATCATCCGTCCCACGCAAACCAAGGGCGCCGCGATGGGCGCGGTCAAAGGTTTGACCGCCGACGGTCTTTTCCATGGCCAGTCCAATGAATTCTTCCAACTCCTCAACGATCTGGCGGAGGACGCCGATGAAGCCAAGCGCGAAATCTAGCGGCGTTTGCAATAGACCATGTCTCGTCGCCCTTCCCCACTAGCGGCGAGCTAGCCGGGCCGGGACCCTGCGTCCCGGCCCGCCCTCTTTTCCGCAATTAGGGGTCGGACCTTTAGGTCCGACATAAGTCCCGTGTTTGCATTACGGCTTTAGCCGCTGAGTAATTGATTTTGAGGTTGCCGCCCAAGCTCTTAAGCCGCTGAAGCGCGGGGGTACGCTACCCTTTCGACGATTTATGAGATGCGTTCGAAGCGTGCTCGCGCAGAAGTATCTCTAGTGCGTGGTGGATCGGGCATCGCCGGGCGTTCGCGCAGAAGTTTCTCAGCCAATGCCCCGCCAATCTGACGTGCAATGTCCGCTTGTACCCTCAAGACCTCGCGCATTTCTCGATCGTAGCTTGCGGACCACAGATGTGTTTGCTCCTGCACTTCGATGAGCTGCACTGTGACGCGCACTCCTGTTTCGTCTCCGCGCACACTGCCTTCCAACACGTATCCAACACCCAATTCGGTTCCAATCTCCGCGATGGTTTTCCCTCCCGCCTTATATTGCGCCGTCGACGTGCGAGCAATCACGCCCAGCAGCCTGGGATTCAGCTGCCCGAGATGCGAAATGACCTCCTCCGTCAGGCCATCGGCAAAATATTCGTGTCGGGGGTTGCGGCTTAGATTTTCGAACGGCAGCACCGCCAACATTTCTTTGTCTTCTACGGAAGCGAAGGAGTTTCGTCCATACGTCTTAACCGGCGCGATGAATCGATACCCGACCCGCGGCAGCGTCTCGATAAAGCGCGGACTTCGCGCCGAGTCGCCCAATAACTCGCGCAACTTCGTTAACGCCGTATTCAGGTTGTGGCTGAAGGCGACATGGGTCTTGGGCCAGAGTTTCTCCTGCAGCATTTTGCGGGTCACCACCCGCCCGGCTCGCCGCAATAGCAACTCCAGAATCTGAAACGGTTTTTCCTCCAAGCGGATGCGCTTACCCTGCTTGCGAAGTTGCCGGGCCTCCAAGTCGACTTCAAACGCTCCAAATCGCATGGTGGCCCCCTCGATCCTGGGTTCCGTCATAGTCCAGGCCTCGCCGCGTCTCGCGGAATTGCCGTCATTCGTCCTCCATGGCAGTTTCGAACCATCTCGAAGCCGCGGGTCCCTCTCCGAAATTCACTACCTGTTTGTACAAACTTGTCTCGCTCTTGATTTATTCCTGACCTCCCAAAAGCGTCTTACCTCCCGTGTTTGCGCGTCCGCCCATCTGGTTGCATCCGGCCGGAGCGCAACGCCAGACGCAAGTCGAAATGTGGCGTCCCCGGCGCGCATCACGCGGCGGATTCGCTTCTCAAATTAAAAGGGAGATAACGATGAAAGAAAAAGGGAGTGTGCTCGGCAGTGGTTCCAATAGGCGGTCGTTCCTTAGGAACGCCACCGTGGCCGCGGGAGCAGCGACCATGAGCGCCGCGCTGTTGCCCACCGGTCTGCGCGCCTTCGACGACGACAGCGATCGCGCCCCGATTACCAAGGGCGACATCGCCATCCTGCGGTTCTTGAACGCCCTGGAACAGGTCGAGGCCGATCTGTGGCAGCAGTATTCGGAACTCGGAGGGACCCAGGACAACGAAGTCTCGGGAGTCAACGGCGGAAATCCGCTCTACACCGCGGCTCTTACGATTCTCGACGGCGACATGGCCCAATACATTCACGACAACACCGACGACGAAATCAGCCACGCCTCCTTCCTCGCTAACTACCTAGAGTCGAAGGGTGCGGAACCCGCTGACTTCTCGAAATTCAAGGTATTGCCAAGCAGCAAGGCCACCGGCGCCAAGGACCTCGGGAGGCTCACAAATCTCACCCAGCTCACCGTCGACACCAGTTTCTGGTCGCGCTACCGCAGCATAACCAACCCCGACTTCGATCCGGCGGCCAAGTTCGCTCAAGCCGTTCCCAGCCTGAATGTCGGCCAACACACCGCCATTCCTCGCTCCGACAACGACACCGCCGGCAGTTTCATCAGCCCCGATCCCAACAACAATCCCAACTCCATCACCGCTCACCTCCAAGCCATCGCCTTCACCGCGGGCTTCCACTTCGCCTTTATCGAGCAGGGTGGCAGCAGCCTCTATCCCACACTGGCCCAGAAGGTCACCAACCTGGAAGTTCTGCGCATCCTGCTCAGCATTGGCCCCAGCGAGACCATGCACTTCCAGACCTGGCAAGACAAAGCAGGCAACGCCCTTCCCTTGACCGACGTCGACAACGGACCCGGCGGCACCGGCGCCTCCGTAACCTTCACCACCCTTTCCCAAGCGCAAGGGGAAACCAATCCCGAGTCCCTCAACGGCGACACCCTGCAAGCCAACTTGATCATGCCCGAGCCCACTCACTTTCTTCACAAAAACCTGGGTCCGGTAGCCATTGTTCGTCCGACGTCCACCAAAAACGGCGGCGCGGTGGCTTCGGTTCAGAGCTTCGTGACCGATGGACTTTTCCTGGGCCACAAGCCACTGAACAAACCGGAGTTCGTGCAACGGCTCATGGACTTGGCAGAAGAAGCAGACGAAGCCCGCCGCCAATTCTAAGGCAACCGAGGGAGCGCCCGCAGTGACCTCGGCTCTCCGTGTAGCGGCACAATAAGGTGAAGAAGGAAGGCCCGAGTCGTCCAGCCCGGGCCTTCTTCTCAATTTTCGCCATTGACACAAGGTAACTTCCATGCTATAGTGTTGGACAGTACACTTATGGAGTGCGGCGCTTAGGCGCCGCCTTTGACCCAGTTGTCCCCAACTCCCGATCCCCCCGCCGAGCGCAGACGTCAACCACAAGTGCCGTGTTTTCAACCAAATCTAACTCACACCGCGGTCGCTGCCAGATGACACTTCATGGCGAATTACGCGTTATCTTTCTCCCCTCCCCCGCCATATCCGCAGGTTGACGCTCGCCCGCGGATTCGTTAGCCTCGTTTGGCGCCTCGGCGCAGCGCGATCCGGACAAACCATCGATGGACGAGAAGACACGCACTTCGATCTCGCGGCGCGAATTTGCACGCCGGGCGGCCCTCGCCTCCGTAGCTTCTTTCGCTCCAGCCAGCGCCGTGAACTCGGCCGTTCCTGCCACGCCACAGACTCCGCCGCCGCCGAACACTCCCAGGCTCTCTCCGGAAGGCCAAACCGAGGCCGATGCGCGCCTGCAAACCATCCTCGCTCAATACGGCACTCGTTTCTCTGAGGACCAGAAGGCCGACCTCAAACGGCTCTGCCTGCTGGCTCAACCGCCGCTGGACCGCTTGCGCGCCTACAACCTGGAAAACGGCGATGGTCCCGCGCTGTACCTGAAACCGCTGGTCGAGCGCGAAAAGAAACCCAAGCCGCCCAGCACCAAATCCGGCGTGGCATCCCCAGCCAAAACGGCACCGCCAGCGGCCAAATCCCCAGACGCCGCCAAGACGCCTGCAACGGGCGCTTCCAGAACGCCCCCATCGGGTGCCGCGAAAACGCCTTCCCCGGACTCCTCCAACAAGCCAGCACCTCCCACGGAAAAAAAGCCTTAAGGAAGAGCCTGGATGCCCAGCGAAGAAATCTACTATCTCCCGCTCACGGAACTTGCCAGACGCATCGAGGCCAAAAAACTTTCGCCCGTCGAATTGACCCAGGCCTATCTGACGCGCAGCGAGAAACTTGGCCCCCGCTTCAACGCCTACGCGCGTCTCACCCCCGAACTGGCCCTCTCGCAGGCCAAGGCCGCCGAAAAGGAAATCCAGCGCGGTCACTACCGCGGCCCGCTCCATGGAATTCCCTACGCCGCCAAAGATCTTCTCGCCGTAAAAGGCATCCCCACGACCTGGGGCGCAAAACCCTACGCGGATCAGGTCTTCGACTACGACGCTACGGTGATCGAGCACCTGAATCGTGTCGGCGCAGTTCTTATCGGCAAAGCCTCGATGATCGAATTGGCCGGCGGGATGAACTACCGCTTCGCCTCGGCGTCCCTGCAAGGCGAAACCAAAAATCCCTGGAACACCGCCTGCTGGACGGGCGGCTCCTCCTCCGGCTCAGGAGCCATCGTCGCCGCGGGTCTCGCGGCTTTTGCGATCGGCACTGAAACCTGGGGATCGATCATTTGCCCCTCCGCGTTTTGCGGCGTCAGCGGCATGCGGCCGACCTACGGCCGCGTCAGCCGTTACGGTGCCATGGCCGCCTCGCCTTCGATGGACAAGATCGGCCCGCTCGCGCGTTCCGCCGAAGACTGCGCCCGCGTCTTTGCCGCGATCGCCGGACACGACCCCAAAGACCACAGCACAGCCCCCGTCGACAAGGGCGCGTTCACCTACTCGCCGTCCATCGAGCTCCGAGCGCGCCCGCTAAGAGTGGGCTGGCTGACCAACGCCTGGAAGACGCTGGAACCCGGTGTGGCCAAGGCTGCCGCCGACGCGGAAAAGGTCTTGAGAAAGAGTGTTTCCAGTGTGTTCCATGTCGCTTTGCCGCAAGGTCCATTCGAGGACGCCGCCAATATCATCATCGGCGTCGAGTCCGCGTCCATGTTCCGCTCCTTGATTCGCTCCGGCGGCGTCAGCCAACTGGCCGACCCGCTCGGCCAGCTCAACGGGTACGTGTACGACCAATTTTCCGGCCCTGATTATTTGCAGGCACTGCGCGTGCGCGAGATTCTTCAGAAGAAAATGGCGGATCTGTTCGATTCCTTCGATGTGCTGGCGACCGCGTCGCAGCCGGTGGCCGCCCCGCCCCTGGATCTCAACCTTGAAACCGGACTGCTCTTCCCCGATCCGCTTGGCGGCATCGGCAACCTCTGCGGACTTCCCGCTCTCTCGGTTCCCTGCGGCTTCACCGAAAAACATCTTCCGGTAGGACTGCAATTTGTAGCCCGCGCAGGAGACGACATTGCCGTGATCCAGGCCGCTCGGACATTTCAGAACCACACGGACTGGCACCACCGCCACCCGAAGTTGGCGTGAGGATACCAGCGAAGGCCTGATCGAAGCGATGAATGGCTCTTAGCGCTTGCGGGCGACGCCGAGAATTTCGCGGGCGGCGCGCAGGATGGCGCTGCGGCTGAAGGGCTTGGTCAACAGGCGGACGGAAGAATCGGATTGCGCGGCTTCCGCGGCGGCGTGCTCGCTGTAGCCGGACATATAGATGACTCCCACGGCGCCATGCTTCCGTTGCAGGCGGCCGGCCAGTTGCGGACCGGTCATGCCGGGCATGACCATGTCGGTCACCAGCAGATCGATGCCGCCGGAACGCTCCGCGGCAAGTCGCAGGGCCTCCGCCCCATCGCGGGCTTCGATCACCGTGTAGCCCGCCGACTCCAGAAATTCGCGCGCCACTTCGCGCACATCCTGCTCGTCCTCGGCTAGCAAGACTGTTTCCGTTCCGCGCGGCGCTTCGATGAACGGTTGCACCGCTCCGGGCTTCTCGACGGCCTGGTCCACGCGCGGCAGATAGATTTTGAAAGCCGTGCCTTTGCCAACCTCGCTGTAAACCCAGATGAACCCGCCGCTCTGTTTAACAACACCGTAGACGGTCGCCAGCCCGAGCCCAGTTCCCTTCCCTTGTTCCTTGGTGGTAAAGAACGGTTCGAATATACGCGCCTGGGTGTCCTGATCCATTCCAGTGCCGGAGTCGGTCACGGTGAGAAGAACGTAGCTGCCGGGTTGCACGGTCGGGCGAGTGTTGCTGTAGGCGTCATCCAGCTCGGCGTTGGAGGTTTCGATGAGCAAGCGGCCGCCGCTGGGCATGGCGTCGCGGGCGTTGACCGCCAGGTTCAGGATGATTTGTTCCATCTGGCTGGCGTCGGCCCGGATGGTGCCAAGATCGGTAGCGGCGCGAACGACCAACTCGATGTCTTCTCCGATGAGCCGTGGGATGAGCTTGCCCATTTCCACGATGACGTCGTTCAGATTCATGGCGCGGGGCTGGAGCACTTGCATGCGGCTGAAAGCCAAGAGTTGGCGGGTGAGCGAGGCGGCGCGGTCCGCGGCCCGATCGATCTGCTCAACCTTCCTGGAGTTTTGATCCCCGGGCGGCATGGCGTTTAGCAGCAATTCCGTGTGGCCCTTGATGACCATCAGAAGATTGTTGAAGTCGTGGGCCACGCCGCCGGCCAACCGGCCAATGGCTTCCATTTTTTGGGCTTGGCGAAGCTGTTCTTCCAACTGCTGGCGTTCATTAATGTCTTGCGCGACGACTAAGCGGACGCTGCGTCCGGCGTATTCCAACTGGTGAGAAGTGATGTGAACGTCGATGCTCCTGCCATCTTTTTTGCGATGCCGCGATTGCCATTGCTGGCGGCCCTCTCCCACGAACTGCTTGACGCGATCCTTGAAACTTTCCGGGTCGCCCTCGGAGCGCAGCTCCAGGCTGGACATACTTTCGAATTCTTCATGGCTGTAGCCGTATTGGCGCACGGCGGCAGCGTTTACCTGAAGAAAGCGGTTTTTTTCGTCGTCCACCAGCCAAGTGGGCATGGGATTGTGAGCGAACAGCAGCCGGAACACGGATTCGCTTTTGCGCAGGGCATCCTCGGCGCGCCGCCGCTCGATGGCGAGCGCGATGTGTCCGCCGACGGAATCGAGAAACTGGAGATCGCGACTGTCGTAGGCGTTGCCATTGTCGTAGTGCTGAACGACTAGGACGCCGATGGTGGCGGTGGGAGTCTTGAGGGGGACACCCAGCCAGGAGGGCGAGGGCGAGCCAACCAGTTCTACTTCGCCGAGGGCCACGAGGCGGTCAAATTCGGACTGCGGAATGAGCATGGCCCGACCGGTACGAAAAACATACGCGGTACAGGTGCGGTTGACTTTTTGCGGAGGAGGCGCGGGGTCGAACTGATCGGCAAAAAACGGGAAATGGAAAGTGTCGGACTTGGCATCGTGGAGGGCCACGAAGCAGTTCTCCGCGTATAAGACTTTCTTCAAAGCCTGGTGGATGCGGCTTAGCAATTGGTCCAGGTTGGCGGTTTGGTTCAGGGCATGGATGACGTCGGAAATGACCTGGCGCTCGGACTCCATGCGGTGCAAATCAGTGACGTCCCGATAGCTGACGGCAATGGCTTCGACGTTGGGGTCGTGGAGAAAGTTGCGGAAAGTGGCTTCGAACCAGCGCCACGAACCGTCCAAGCACCGGAGGCGGCAGCGTTCCTTCGCCGAAGACGCTGGAGTCGCGCGCAATTGGCGGAGCCACTCGTGGGTTGCGGCCAACTCGCTGGGATGAAGCAAATGGTCGATGGAGCGGCCGATCAGGTCGGCGGTGCGGTGGCCGAGGGAGCGGTCAAAGGCTTCGTTGAGATATAGGACGGAGCCGTCCGGACCCAAAAGGGCCAAAAGTTCCCTGGTGGAGTTGAGCAACGTGGCGAGTTGCTCCGGGCCCACGATGATGGCTTGCTCGGATGAGCGTGGTGACATGGTCGCTGCTGGCGAAACCGGCCTGCGCAAAGAGCACCGCGGGCGGCGGTGAATCCTGCAGCCTCCGCTGAAAGTTCCTAGCTTAACAACGACCTGGCCAAACGGGCCGGGGGAAGCGAACACGTATAGAATATTTGAATTCTCTTAGAGAAAAAGGGGCGCAGGGCTTGGCTGGCGCGAAAGCATGACCTGTACGACGGAACAGGTACGCTGTGCCGGCGGCGTTAGCGTAACGCTCTGGCTGTTGCGGGGCGTGCTACGCTCGCCTGCAGGACAGGGACAATTTCCAGGGCAGGCATCTCACACAGGGTGCGGCCCACACATCTTTGAGGAGGCGAGGCCGCCATGCACCAAATCTGGAAAGACATGTTCGTTGTAGGCTTGCCAATACTGGAAAAGATTCTTCGCCCGATCATCGTGTACGCATTTCTGATCATCGGCTTGCGGCTTTCCGGCAAGCGCGAACTGGTGCAGTTGAATCCGTTCGATCTGGTCGTGCTGTTGACGCTGTCGAACACCGTGCAGAACGCGATCATCGGGGACGACAACAGCGTCACCGGAGGCATCATCGGCGCGGCTTCCCTACTGGTGACCAACTATCTGGTGGTCCGGTTTTTGTACGATCATCGCAAATTGGACCAGTTGGTAGAGGGCCGGGCGGACGTACTGATCGAAGACGGGAAGGTGAGGACGCAACATTTGAAGAAAGAGCTGATTACCATGGAACAGCTTTCCGCTGCGGCGAGGAAGCAGGGTTTTAGTGACCTTTCTGAGGTCCAGCAATGCGTGCTGGAGCCCGGAGGGACGCTGACGTTCGTGGGTAAGAAACCGGATGCGGAAGCTATTCGTCACCAGGAATTATTGAAGCGCTTTGAATCGATAACAGAGGAACTGGGACGGTTGCGCAAAATGCAGCCGCCGGCGACGGCCTAGGAGTCGCTCGAGGCTTGAGGCGCGGGTCACACCTAAAGGAATCGCAGGGATTGCAGGGACAGCGTGATGCTCGTCTTGCATCGGCGAACGCCAAGCGATCACCACCTTGACCGTTACAACCTTAGGCTATAGATTCCCCTGATTCTTGATAAGTATTCGACGATCGATGCTCAGACCAAAATGAGAATGTCGAACGCACTTCACACAAACATCGCGTCGATCGAATCTAGAACCATCCAGAAAGTGCGAATCAGGATTCTTCCCTTGGTCTTTCTGCTTTTCGTCGTGGCCCTTCTCGATCGCGTCAACATAGGGTTTGCAGCGTTGACGATGAACAGGGAGCTGGCCGTCACCAGCCAACAGTACGGATTGATCTTCGGGATTTTCTTTTTCGGCTACTTCTTCTTTGAAATCCCCAGCAATCTGCTGCTGCACAAGATCGGAGCGCGGGTCTGGATCGCTCGAATTCTAGTTAGTTGGGGAATAGTGGCGATGCTGACTGGCTTCGTGCACACCATCCATCAGCTGTACATCCTGCGCTTTCTTCTAGGTTTGGCTGAAGCAGGTTATTTCCCCGGAATCACCTTGTACCTGACGTACTGGTTTCCCCAACGCGAACAAGCCCGGGCTCTTGCGCTCTTGATGGCGGCCATCCCCGTCACTACCATCCTGGGAGCTCCGGTTTCCGGTCTGATCCTGGATCACGTGCACTGGGTCGGCGTCAGCAGTTGGCGGTGGCTGCTGATTCTTGAGGGCCTTCCGGCGTTAGTGTGTGGTGTGTTCACCTATTTTCTGCTGCCAGGCCGCCCGCAAGAAGCCAGGTTTCTCACCGCAGAGGAGAAGGAGTGCATTCGAGCGCACCTGGAGTGCGAAGAACAGCAAAAATTGGAGCAGCACCGATACTCAGTGCTCCAGGCTTTGGAAAGCCGCCGCGTTTGGCATCTGGTCTTGATTTATTTTGGGATGACGATGGGCAATTATACGCTGCAATCCTGGGCGCCACAGTTGGTGAAATCACTCTCCAGTTTCTATTCCAATAGCATCATCGGCTTTCTGGTGACCATTCCCAACCTGGTGGGACTGGCAGCCATGATCATTGTTTCCCGCAGCTCCGACCGCAAGCTTGAGCGTCGGTACCATGTGGCAATTCCGGCGATCGTAGCTGCACTTGCTCTTGTGCTGCTGGGCGCTACTCGTTCACCGTTCTATTCCGTGGCCCTCCTGTCCTTCTTGGCGGCTGGCCTTTACAGCTCTTTTGGTCCTTTCTGGGCACTGCCCAGCGAGTTTCTGACGGGTTACTCGGCGGCTGCCGGCATCGCCTTAATTAATTCTGTAGGAAATCTGGGTGGGTTCGCCGGGCCGTACATGATCGGGACGATCGCTACGAGAACGGGGAACTTCTACGCAGGCCTGGCCGTTGCTGGGGCTGCATTATTCATTTCAGCGACACTGGGCTTGCTCCTTCCAAGGAAAGCACGGCCGCGGAGCAAGGGCTGATCGCCGGCGGGTGGTCGGCAAGCCGGAAGTGGTGGACTTTTCTGTCTTCGGGCATGATTTATTTTGCGATCGCGACAATGTTTCCGACTCCGAAACCCGCGGGTGCTGATTTCGGAGCGGACTACACTTTTTTGCTTTCTTATTGCCTTTGGCCGCGAGCGTTCTGTTTGCGATACGGTATGTGAAGGGACTCTTGAAACAGGGCTGAAGAAAAAGTGAGGCTGCCGCAGAGGTGCCGGCGCAGCGGGCATCTACAGGCGCAGTTCGATGTACACCAGATATCCCGCCAACGCCAAACCGAACAACGCGGTCAAAATTCCCACGAGATCGATAACGAACCCTGCGGGCTCAAACGTTCCGGATTCCAATTGAGCACGGGTCCGGCGATAGCGCAATAAGCCGGCGAGCGTCAGCAGCACTCCCGCGGCGATCGCGATTGCGCCGAACCAGACGGAAATCCCTACCGACCGCGTTGGATGACCTTGCATTTGCATCCACTGCCGGATGGCGACCGCGAAGCGGCCGATGGCGAAACCGAACACCACAATCGCGATGCCGGTGCGCACCCAAGCGAGAAAGGTGCGCTCATTGGCAAGATGGTCGCGGGCGCGATTGGGGTTCTCGTGGCTGGCTGGGCGATGGTCATTCGCTCCTGGATTCGGCATACGCCCTCGGGGAATCAGAAGGATAGTTACCGCGAGGGGTATTCTACGCCGGTTCAAGCATCGCGCCGACAGCGGCCCTGAGAACAGAGCGCGTACTACGCCTTAGGCCGCTTTTTTCGGGCTTTCTTTAAGAAGACCGAGCCGGACGAGGCTTTCAGCGGTGGCAACGATGGCTTCCTCGTTCGAACGCGGCGTCCAGCCTAGCAGGCGCTTGGCTTTTTCGTTGGTAGCGTTTTTCACCTTGCCGAGTTCCGGGAGGATGAGTTTTATGGCCGGATCACGTAGCGCGGCGACGTGCAAAAGCCAGTTGGGGAGTTGGCGGGTGGGCACTCTTTTCGCCGAGACGCCCATGCGGGCTTTCAGCAGCTTGGCAATCTCGAGCATGGACATGAAATCGCCTGCGAGGGCGAGGAAACGTTCGCCCTTGGCGGCCGGATGAGTCATGGCGCGGATGTGCAGGTCGGCGACATCGCGCACATCGACGGCGCCAAAATGGAGCTTCGGGGCGCCGGGCATGGCCCCGTCCATCATGCGCTGCACGATGAGGATCGAGGCGGAGTAATCGGCGCCGAGGACCGGGCCGAAAACGCCTACCGGATTGATGACGGAAAGCTCGAGGGCGCCGCCTTCTTTGGCCATGAAATCCCAAGCTGCACGTTCGGCCAAAGTTTTCGATTTCGTGTATGGGGCCACATCATCACCGTTGGGGTCGGTCCAGTCTTTCTCGTTGAACGGCGCGCTGCGCTCCTTCTGGCCATAGCCGATCTCCGCGAACGAAGAGGTCAACACCACACGCTTCACACCAGCGTCGCGGGAGGCGCGCAGCACACGAAGCGTGCCTTCGCGCGCGGGCACGATCAGTTCGTCTTCGTTCTTGGGAACGTTCGGGGGAAGCGGCGACGCCACGTGCAGCACGTATTCGCAGCCGGCGACGGCCTCCGGCCAGCCCGCATCCTTTTCGAGATCGGCAGCGATGAAGGACAAGCGATCGCCCGGCTGGGCTCCGCCCTCTTTCAACATGGCGCGCACGCTGCCTTCGCGGTTTAGGTTGCGTACCGTGGTGCGCACCCGATGGCCAGCGGCCAGGAGTTGCAAGATGCAATGGCTGGCGATGAAACCCGACCCGCCGGTAACCAAAACAGTCTGAGGCATAGAAGGCCCTTTCAACAGCGCCTAATGAAATAGATCAATGGAACGTTCGTTCGGTTACATGCAGGGCGAAAGCGAGATCGCTTCGATTAATGAAGGAACAGGCCAGTTAAGGCCAGGAGGACGCCGGCGGCGCCGATGAACATGCCGACGAACCAGAAGAGGCGGCGCTTGGTGAGGAGTGTGATGGAACAGATGACGAGGCCGACTTCGAGGAGGGCTTCGCCGCCGTCGAAACGGTCGGCGCGGTGGCTGACCAGGTCGCGTTCTTTTTCCAACTCCTTGGCTTTGTCGCTGATGTCTTCCTTTTCGCCGGAGTACCGCTCGGATTCTTTGGAGTACTTCTCGCGGAGGGCGGCGGTTTTGTCTTTGTCCTGCGGGGCCAGGGCACCGAGCATGTCGGCAACGGCCTGGACTTCGTGGAGGCGGATGTTCTTGGCTTGGTAGTAGGCCCACTGGTCGGTGGCCTGGGATTGCAGCAGCAGCTCTTCGGTGTGGGCGCGATGGCCGAGGAGCGTGGCGGCGGCGACCAGCACGGCCAGGATGGAAATAGTCACCGAAACGGGCAGCGTGTACGGATTATCTTCGTGTCCGGAGTGGTGTTCGGGCAGCTCAATGCCTTCGCTCATCGCGAGAGAATTCCTCCTTTAGAATCAGTTGACGCCGATAATGTCGGCAGCCATGGCCTTGAGTGAATCGCGGGCGGCGGCCACGGTGCGTTCGATGTCTTCGGTGGTATGGGCGGTGGAGACGAAGGTGGCCTCGAATTGCGAGGGGGCCAGAAAAATTCCGCGGTCCAGCATTTCTCGGAAGAAGCGGGCATAGCGCTTGGTGTCGGAGCGCTTGGCTCCGACGTAGTCGCGGACGGGTTCGGTGGCGAAAAAGAGGGTGCTCAAGGAACCGGTGGAATTTACCTGGGCGAGGATTCTGGCCTCGGCGAGGGCTTTGCGTAGCCCGCTGGCTAGCTGATCGGCCATTTGCGCGATCCCGTGGTACAGCGCCGGGGCCGTCAATTGTTTGAGGGTGGCGATGCCGGCGCGCATAGCCAGCGGATTTCCGGCCAGCGTTCCAGCCTGATAGACCGGGCCTAGCGGGGCGACATTGTTCATGAGCTCGGCGCGGCCACCGTAAGCTGCGACGGGGAGACCTCCGCCGATGATTTTTCCCAGGATGGTGAGATCGGCTTCGATGCCGAGAAACTGCTGCACGGCGCCGTTGTGAATGCGGAAGCCAGTGATGACCTCGTCGACGATCAGCAGGGCGCCATGCCTGCGGGTGATTTCCCGCAACCCGGCCAGGAAACCTGGCTCCGGCAAGACCACGCCCATGTTGGCGGCGATGGGCTCGACGATTACGGCGGCAATCGCACCTTTGTGCTGGCCGAAGAGGTGTTCGACGGCGTTCAAGTCATTGTAGGGAGCGTTGAGTGTCAATTGCGCGAGCGCTTGCGGGACGCCGGGGCACTCCGCGATGCCCAAGGTCGCCAGGCCTGAGCCTGCTTCGGAAAGAAAGCTGTCGGCGTGGCCGTGATAACAACCCTTAAATTTTAGGAGGAAATCGCGCTTGGTGACGCCGCGAGCCAGGCGTACGGCGCTCATGGTGGCTTCCGTGCCACTGGAGACGAAGCGGATTTTTTCGATGAACGGGATGGCCCGGGTGATGAGCATGGCCAGCTCTAACTCCAGCTCGGTGGTGACTCCGAAGCTGGTGCCGCGCTGCGCCTGCTCAGCAATGGCAGTGGTGACCGCCGGATGGGCGTGCCCCAAAATCATTGCGCCCCAAGAGCAGACGTAGTCGAGCAGTTCGTTGCCATCGGCATCGTAGAGGTGCGCGCCCTGGCCGCGCTCGATGATCAGCGGCTCGCCGCCTACGGAGCGAAATGCGCGGACGGGGCTGTTGACGCCGCCGACGAGAACTTTTTCGGCGCGCTCAAAAATTTCCCGCGAACGGCGGCGATCGCGCTTCATTTTGGTCTTCGGGGTCCCCATGCTTTGCGCTCTAAACTATCACGGCCGGAGCCAGCGTGCGACGTCCTTGGCGAAATAGGTCAGAATGATGCCTGCGCCGGCGCGTTGGATGCAGGTGAGGATTTCGGTGACGATGCGGCGCTCGTCCAGCCAGCCGTTGCGCACGGCGGCTTTGACCATGGCGTATTCTCCACTGACGCTGTAGGCCGCAATGGGCACGTCGAAGGCGTCGCGCACCTGGCGGATGATGTCGAGATAGGGCAACGCGGGCTTGATCATCACCATGTCCGCGCCTTCTTCGAGGTCGAGGGCGACTTCTTTCAGGGCTTCGCGGGCGTTGGCGGGGTCCATCTGGTAGCTGCGACGATCGCCGAACTGCGGGGCGGAGTCGGCAGCTTCGCGGAATGGACCGTAAAAGCCGGAGCAGTACTTGGCGGCGTAAGCGAGGATGGCGATGTTCTCGAACTTGTGTTCGTCCAGCTTTTCGCGGATGGCCGCCACGCGGCCGTCCATCATGTCTGAGGGCGCGATGACGTCGGCGCCGGCGCGCGCGTGCGATAGGGCCTGCTCGGCGAGGATCGGAAGCGTGGCGTCGTTGGCCACGTCGCCATGTTCGATCACGCCGCAGTGGCCGTGATCGGTGTATTCGCAGAGGCATACGTCGGTCATGACCACGAGATCGAGATTGGCTTTTCGGATAGCTTGAATGGCGCGCTGGACGACGCCTTGGGCGGAAATCGAGCTGCTGCCGCGAGCATCCTTTGTTTCCGGCAATCCAAACAACATGACTCCCGGGATGCCCAGAGATGCGACTTCGCGGCAGTCTTCGGAAATTTGATCGGCGGATTGCTGGAAGACGCCGGGCATGGAACTGACTTCCTGCCGCACATTGCTGCCGGGGCAAACGAACATCGGGTAGATCAGACCGGCGGTGGTGAGCCGGGTCTCGCGCACCAGCCCGCGGAGTGCTTCATTGCGACGCAAGCGCCTGGGCCGTTGAGCCGGGAAACTCATGGATGCTTTGCTCCTGCGGTGGAATGTTTTTCGGCGCCGGCGAAATGCTGTTCTAGAGCGTCGACTACCGCGGCAGCTGTGGTATCGGCGGCCATGACCATGCGCTGAACTCCGCACTCGCGTAGCGCTCCGGCCGTGATCGGACCAATGGCCACGAGAGCAACGGTGCTTTGCAGCAAGCCCAACTGCTCGCGGCCAGCTAGGCCAGCAAAATTGTGAACTGCCGTTGGGCTGAAAAACAGGACGGCATCGGCTTGTCCTCGAACCGTTTGCTTTACGCGTCCTTGGTCGGTGTCCGATGGCGGCAACGTCCGGTAGGCGATTACTTCCGACACTTTGGCTCCAAGACGCTGGAGCGCCGCCGGCAAATCGGGATTCGCGCGGTCGCTGCGCGGCAGAAAAACGCGTTGCGCTCGCAGTCGCTCGCCCAATTCCTCCGCGAGCGCGACGCCAAGATGTGTTTTGGCCAGAAAGTCTACCGAAAAACCGGCTTTTTCGGCTTCTTCGCGGGTGGCGGGTCCAACGACCGCGACGCACGGGCGCTTGCCGGACGGATTTAGGTTGCGGCCCAAGGTGCTGCCTCGGTTGACGACCGCGTGCACCGCATTGGCACTGGTGAATAAAACCCAATCGAACTGTTGCCACTCGAGCAGAGCTGCATCCAGTGCCGCAAAATCTTCGGGCGGTGAGAACGAGACCAGGGGTAGCGAAATCGGGATAGCGCCGCGGTTGGCCAGCTTTTCGAAAAGCTCGGAGCTTTGCGACGCGGCGCGGGTGATTACCACGCGCTTCCCTGCCAGCGACGATGTGGCGGCCTCAGCCACGCTGACGGCTCACTTCTTCGAGGATGCTTTGTGCGCCGGCTTCGATGAGGAGACGCGCCATGTGCTCACCGAGTTCTCTGGCGCGTTCCGGCGGAGCGGCGGCGCGCTGCTTGACGTACTGAACGCCGTCGATGGAGCAAACGACGGCTTCCAGGACCAGTTCTCCGCGCTCGATACGCGCCCAGGCACCGAGCGGAACTTGGCATCCGCCCTGCAATGCGGAAAGTAAGGCGCGTTCGGACATGATGGCGGTGCGGGTTTCGCCGTCGTCGAGTCTTTCAAGCGCCTGTGCGGCTTCCGTGTCGTTGGCGCGGCACTCCACGGCGATGGCGCCTTGCCCAACGGCGGGCATGCAGACGTCGGGCGAGAGTGTTTCGCTGATGCGATGGCCGCAGCCGAGGCGATCGAGGCCGGCTTTCGCCAGCATGACCGCGTCGTATTCGCCGCTCTCCACCTTGCGCAGGCGGGTGTCGACATTGCCGCGCAGATCGCGCACGTCGAGATCCGGGCGGATGTGACGAAGCTGAGCCTGGCGGCGCAGGCTGCCCGTGCCGATGCGCGCACCTTGCCGCAGATTCGCAAGCGTGGCTCCGTTGCCGGCTACCAGGCAATCCCGCACGTCCTCGCGGCGGCAGACAGCTGGGAACGACAGGCCCGACGGAACGTCGGTAGGAATATCCTTCACGCTGTGCACCGCGATGTCTACGGACTCGTCCAGCAGCGCATCTTCCAGCTCTTTGATGAAGATTCCCTTCCCACCGATTTGGGTCAGGGGCAATTGCTGGAGCTTGTCGCCGGAGGTCCTGATGATGACGATCTCGCCCTCGACCCCGGTGGCCTGGAAAATCTGCTTGCGGACATACTCGGCCTGCCATTTCGCGAGCTGGCTGCCGCGTGTGCCGATGCGAAGATGTCTCACGGCTTCTCCCGGTTGGATAGAAAAAGGTCGCGGAGCGCTTCGACATTCTGGATCTTGCGGCGCAGTTCGCGCTCGCCCCGCAGGCGCTGGGCCGGCTCGACGAGGAGTTTCTCCAGCAGTTCGTCCATCAAGCCTTCGACTCGCTCGCGGTCGGTAGCAGTCATGTGCCCCATCGCCGTGATGCGCGCCTGGATGAAGGCGGCGCGCTCCTCGCGCATGCGAGTGCGGAGAGCTTCCACCAGCCCGACGAGTTCCACGCTGGCTTGCCAGGACAAGAATTTGCCGACGTGCTCCTCGACGATGGCCTCGGCGCGGGGGACTTCGCTTTGCCGCGCGTGGCGGTTTTGCTGCACGATGTCGCTCAGGTCGTCCATGTCGTAGACGTAGAGGTTGTAGAGGTCGGACGCGGCGGCTTCGATGTTGCGCGGCATTCCCAAATCCATCAGGAAAAGAGCGCGATTGCCACGGGCGGCCATCGCGGATTGCAGAACGTCGCGTGACAAGACTGGTTCCTCGGAGGACACCGAGGAGACGATCACGTCGGGCAGGAGGAGCGCGGTGTCCCATTTTCCCCAGTCGAGAACACGGCCGCCGAATTGCCGAGCTAGCGCTTCGGCGCGGTCGCGGGAGCGGTTCATGACAAACAGATGGGCGATGCCACGATCGCGAAGTGTGGACAATACCTGCTCGCTGATGGTGCCGGCGCCCAGAACGAGAGCGGTGCGCTCGGTCAGCTTGCCGAAGATGCGTTCGGCGAGCTTTACGCCGGCGGCTGCGACCGACATGGGGCGGGTGCCGAGTTCGGTCTCCGTACGGACGCGCTTGCCAACTTCCAAGGCGCCTTGGAAAAGACGGTTGAGGACCGGCCCGGTGGCGCCTTGCTCGTGCGCGAAACGGTAGGCCTCGCGGACCTGGCCGAGGATTTCCGCTTCTCCGAGCAACATGGAATCGAGTCCGGCGGAAACCTGGAAAAGATGGCGCACCGCTTCCCGGTCGTAGTGGTGATAGAGCGAACCGTTCAAGACATCGGCGCGCACGGAGTGAAACTCGCTCAGAAACGAAGAGAGGCCCGGGGCGCATTCGTGGGAGGCTTCCGGTGGAACGCCGTAGATCTCGCTGCGATTGCACGTCGACAAGACCAGCGTCTCTAGCAAGAGGCCGCGGGAGCGTAGTTCATCGGCGGCGCGGCGGGCTTGCTCCGCGGTGAACGACACGCGTTCGCGCACCTCCACGGGTGCGGTGCGATGGTTCAGGCCGACGAGGACGATTTCCATTGCGTGCCTGCGCGCTCCTAAAAGTACCGGTGGCTGTGCGACAGATACAGATTCACGACCGTAAAACTAAGTACCACCACGAAAAAGTTGAAAATGCAAAGCCGGGAAGCGCGGGCGCCGCGCCACGCTGTGGTCCGCGCCAGTTGGAGATAGACCGCGTAGAGCAAGAGCACCAGCAGCGTAATCACGTACTTGGGGTCGTAATACCAATACTGGCCGGTCAGTCGATCCACCCAGATAAAACCGAGAACGGTGCCGATGGCGATGGAAACCAGGCCGATGAGTACGCTGGATTGGCTCATGCGCTCGAGAAGTTCCAGAGCGGGCAGGCGCCAGACCATGTCGCCGAGTTTGCGGTGGCGTAAGAGGCGCGCCTCCACCAGAAAAATCAAACTGAGCACGAAAGACAACGCAAATGCAGAATACGCAAGAATGCTGAGCGTGACGTGAAAGGCAAACACCGGCCCGTGGGCGGGGGTGGGCGATAGACGGTCGGCGGGGGCCAGGTGCGCGGCGAGAAAGAACGCCAAAATAAACGGCAACACAAAAGCGCCAACGGAACGCTGGCGATGATAAACCTCCAGGCCCAAGTAGGTGATGGCGAGGAGCCAGCCGAAAAGCGACATAGAGCCGTAGAGATCATGATAAGGGACGGTGTGGAGTCCCCTGGAGCGTTCCAGAAGCGCAAAATAGTGAGCCACGAGGCCGAGCGTCAGGAATATTGTTCCGAGGCGCCCGGCTATTTCCCTGCCCGAATACAAAAATCTTATGTACGAACCGAGGCTCAGGCCGTAGGCGAGGATCGTCAGAAATAGAAATAGATGAGGCATCGCTTATTCCCGCGCGAACCCGCGGAGCGCCGACCACGTTGCGCTTGTCCCCGGATGGCGTGGGATGGATCAGCTTAGAGTATAGCCCAGCCGCAGAGGGCCCGGCGCGCGGGTGGTCTCTGGGTTACTGCTCTCTTTCGGGCTGTCCCCAAGGACAGGGGAGAGCACGGACCGCTAGGATTTGTTATGCTTCTCGGCAGACGAAATATGAGCTTCCAAGCTAGTTCCTTGAACCGCAAGGAGTTGTTTTTGCGCGCGTGTCGCGGCGAGACAACGCCGCGGGTGCCGGTGTGGATGATGAGGCAGGCCGGCCGATACCTGCCGGAATACAGGGAGATTCGCGCGAAGCGCGCTTTTCTCGACGTTTGTAAAACGCCCGACCTGGCCGTGGAAGTCTCGCTGCAGCCCTTTCGCCGGCTTGGCGTGGATGCCGTGATCGTGTTCTCCGACATCCTGATCCCGGCGGAGGCCATGGGGCTGAAGCTGGAACTCGGCGATGCGGGACCTAACCTGCCGGAGCCGGTGCGTAGCGAGGCCGACGTTAGGAAACTCCGAGACTTCGATCCAGAGGCGGAAACTGGGTTTCTGATGGAGGCCATTCGCCGGATCGTCCGCGAAGTCGGGCCGAACGTGCCGGTCCTTGGTTTCGCCGCGGCGCCTTGGACGCTGGCGTGTTACATGGTCGAGGGGCGCACGAAGGAAGGCTTCGCGACGGTCAAGAGCTTTCTCTATCACGAGCCCGCGGTGTTCGAGTCTCTCCTTTTCAAGATTGCGCGCGCGACCGTGTCGTATCTGAAGGCGCAAATCGCCGCAGGCGCTGCCGCGGTGCAAATATTCGATACTTGGTGTGGTGAACTTAGCCTGGCAGACTACGAGGCCTTCGCGCTGCCTGCCGTCAAGATGATGATTTCGGAGATCGACGGCGAGGTGCCGGTAATCTACTACACCAAGGCTTCGCATCACTTGCTTCCGGCGATCGCGCGGTCCGGCGCGGATGTGCTGAGCGTCGATTGGCGCATCAATTTGTCCGAACTGCGGAGGTCGCTGGGGCCGAAGATCGCTCTGCAGGGCAATGTGGACCCAGCCATCCTGTTCGCCCCGCCAGAGAAGATTCGCGCGGTGACCCAGGAAACGGTCGCGGCCCTCGGCGGCGTGGGGCACATCTTGAATCTCGGACACGGAATCCTCCAACACACGCCGGTGGAAAACGCCAAGCTTTTCATTGAAACCGGCCAGCAAGCGGGAATCGCAGAAGCGAAACCCGCAGTTCAGTCGCGTTGAGGTTCTAAAGCCGTGACGCTCGCCAATCCAAGCTTGCAGCAGATGCGCGAGGAACTCCACGTCGGCGAGGAGTTTCTGGCGCGATACAACCGCCCGGGCCCGCGCTACACCAGTTACCCCACGGCTCCCGTTTGGAACGATGCCTTCGGCCCGGACGACCTCGAACGAGTGCATGAAGAAGCGAATCGCGCCCGCTCGCCGGTCTCGTTGTACATGCACATTCCCTTCTGCGAGAGCCTATGCTTGTTCTGCGCGTGCAACGTCATCATCCAGAAAGACAAAAACGTCGCGCCGCCATATTTGGGCGTTCTGAAGCGAGAGCTGGAACGCGTGAGCCGCAGCGTTTCGCGTGAACGGCCGGTCGTGCAGTTCCACTGGGGCGGTGGCACTCCAACCTATCTGACACCACCGCAGATTGAAGACTTGTTCGGCGCCGCACGGGATCACTTCACCTTCGCGCCCGACGCGGAAGTGGGCATCGAAGTGGACCCGCGCGTGACCTCCCGCGCGCATCTGGAAAC